>Ga0070741_10000507_pt1 | contig 140555 bp, 129 predicted proteins | sample Coa_R1_4_FD_66440 | JGI IMG/M metagenome (GOLD analysis project Ga0070741, IMG submission 66440) | Surface soil microbial communities from Centralia Pennsylvania, which are recovering from an underground coalmine fire - Coalmine... | ecosystem: Environmental > Terrestrial > Soil >... | reverse complement strand
CCGGCCGCGATGGCCGAGATGCTCGACGAGCTCGCCGCAGATCTCGCCGAGCACGAGCGCTGGAGCAGCGCGACACGCGAGCGCGACCACGGCGCCGAGGCGGCGCTCCTCGAGCGCGCCCGCGAGCTCGCCTGAACGCGTTTCCGGCTCGACTGCGCGGGATACCTCGCAGCCGTGACGGACGACCTGACCCAGGCCCGGATCGGCGAGAACCAGTCGACGTTCCGCGAGGCGAACGAGAACATCCGATCGGCTGCGACGAAGATCGGCGTCGACGGCCAGGTTCCCTTCGTCTGCGAATGCGCCGAGCCGACCTGCACGCAAATCGTGCGGCTCGAACTGGCCGAGTACGCCGCGATCCGCGAGCATCCGCGCCGGTTCTTCAACGCCCTGGGCCACGAAGAGCTGTCGGTGCGCGCAGGAGCGGGGCGTGTCCTCGAGCGCCGGGACGGGTACGTGCTCGTCGAGAAGACCGGAATCGCCGGGGAAATCGCCGAGCAGGAGGCCCGTGATGGACGAGCGAGCGCGTCGCGTCGGGAAGAACGAAGCCGTCTTCCGTGAGGTGAACGAGCAGATCGAGACGCTCAACCGCGGCCTCGCGGAGATCAGCGACAACAAGCTGCACATCGTCTGCGAGTGCGGCGACCTGCGCTGCGCGAAACAGCTCGTCGTCCAGGTGACCGAGTACGAACGCATCCGGGCGGACCCCGCGCTCTTCTTCGTCATCCCGGGCCACGAGATCCCCGATGTCGAGGACGTCGTCGAGCAGGAGCCGGCCTACCGCGTCGTGCGCAAGCACGAGGGCGAGCCGGCCCGGATGGCGCGCAAGCTGAACCCGCGCGACCCGGAATAGTTGCCCGCTCAACTATCGTTACGAATGCCGTGGGACATCCGAAGCGGATCGGCTTTCTCTCGTTCGGCGCCTGGCACCCCGCCGGCGGCCTGACGCGCACCGCCGCGGACGCCCTGCACCAGACGGTCGAGCTCGCGATCGCCGCCGAGGAGATCGGCATCGACGGCGCGTTCGTGCGGGTCCACCATTTTGCGCGCCAGCTCGCCTCCCCCTTCCCGCTGCTCGCGGCGATCGGCGTCAAGACGAGCCGGATCGAGATCGGCACCGGCGTGATCGACCTGCGCTACGAGAACCCGCTGTACATGGCCGAGGACGCGGCGGCCGCCGACCTGCTCGCGGGCGGCCGGCTGCAGCTCGGCATCAGCCGCGGCTCGCCCGAGCCGGCGTGGCGCGGCGCCGAGGCGTTCGGCTACTCCGTCGACGCCGACGACACGCGCGAGAAGGCGGCGCTGTTCCGCGCGGCGATCGCAGGCGCGGGCGTCGTCCGCGCCGACGCCGGCGGCCGTCCCGGCGACGGGATGCTCGCCGTGCAGCCTCAGTCGCCCGGCCTCGCCGACCGCATCTGGTGGGGGTCGGGCTCGCGCGCCACCGCGGCCTGGGCAGGCGAGCAGGGGTACAACCTCATGAGCTCGACGCTCCTGCTCGAGGACACGCAGGTGCCGTTCGACCAGTTGCAGGCCGAGCAGATCGAGCTGTTCCGCGACGCGTGGCAGGCTGCCGGCCACGAGCGCGAGCCGCGTGTGTCGGTGAGCCGCAGCGTCATCCCGATCACCTCCGACCTCGATCGCCGGCTCTTCGGCGCGGACGCGAACGAGGACCAGGTCGGCTGGCTCGACGGCGCGATCAGCCGCTTCGGCCGCACGTACAACGGCGAGCCGGACCGGATCGCCGAGGAGCTCGCCGCGGACGCCGCCGTCCAGGCGGCGGACACGGTTCTGCTCACGGTGCCGAGCCAGCTCGGCGTCGAGTACAACGCGTCGCTGCTCGCGACGATCGCCCGCGAGATCGCGCCCGCGATCGGCTGGAGCCCGAAGACTCCCGAGCCGGTGGGCTAGCCGGCGACGGCGGTCATGCGGATCGAGACGAGGATGCCCGGAAGGTCGACGCCGAGCTTGGCGACGTAGCGCGTCGGCGGGTCGGCCGGGAACCACGTCGCGTACTCCTCGTTCATGGCGGCGAAGTCCGCGGGGCTCGCGAGCAGGATGCCGACCTCGACGACGTTCGCCAGCGTCGCCCCCGCGGCCTCCAGAATCGCCTGGCAGTTCGCGAGCGCCTGACGCGTCTGCGCCGCGATCGTCGGACCGGCAAGCTCGCCGGTCGCGACGTCCAGACCGACCATTCCCGAGACGTACACGTGCCCGCCGGCCTTGACTCCCTGGCTGTACAGCGGCGAGCTCGGCGCAGCGGGTGTGCTGATGATCTCGCGCATGGCGCAGAGGCTACCGCTGCGCCAGCCGCGCGAGCACCTCGTCGACGCGCGCCATGCCGCCCTTCGCGCCTTCCTCGACGCCGTAGTTCATGGTCGTGTCGCGCTCCTCGGTGGTCTCGAAGTGCATCGTCTGGGTGAGCTTCGTGCGCTCGCCGAGGTCTTCGAACTCGAGCGTCTGCAGATGGTTCTGGAACGTCTGCACGAGCCGCGCCGGTGGATCGACCTCGCGGAACTCGCCCTCGACGGTTCCGTAGGCGGTGCGGAAGCGCCACACGCCGCCGGGACGGACGTCCATCTCCTCGACGACGGTGCTCTCACCCCACCACTCCGGGATCAGCTCGGGATCGGTCCACACCGAGAACACGTGCTCGCGCGGGGCGTCGAACTCGCGCTCGACACGGATCTCCAGCTCGTTCGGCTTGGTGACGACGGTCTCGTTCATCAGCCGACCGCCTTCTTCACGAGCTTGCGGATCTTCGCCTCGTCGGCCGCGGTGATGTCGGTGATCGCGAAGGCGACCGGCCACATAGTTCCGTCGTCGAGCTTCGCCGCATCGTTGAAGCCGAGCAGTGCGTAACGCTCCTTGAACTTGGCCGCGTCGCGGAAGTAGATGACGACCTTGCCGTCCTTGTTGGCGTACGCCGGCATGCCGTACCACGTCTTCGGGATCAGGTCCGGCGCGGTCTCGGTGACGATCGCGTGGATCTTCTTGCCGCGCTTCCGGTCGGCGGGCGTCATCTCCTTGAGCGCGGCCTGAATCGCCTCTTCGCCCTCGGCGGCCGCCTTCATCTCCTTGATCCGCGCCCGCATCGCGGCCTTCTCTTCCTTGCTGAACCCCGTCGTGCTCATGGTGCTCCTTTCGTTCGTTCGACGACCTGCGCGAACCGGTCGAGCCGGTGCAGCCACGTGGTGATGCCCTCGAATGCGTACGGCGCGAGCGCGCATCTGCGAACCCGGCCGACCTTCTGCGTCGTGACGAGCTCCGCTTCCTCGAGCAGCTGGATGTGCTTCTTCATCCCGGTCAGCGTCATGCCGAACGGCTCGGCGAGCTCGCTGACGGTGGCGCTGCCCCGGACGAGCCGCTCGAGCACCGCCCGGCGCGTCGGGTCGGCGAGGGCGGCGAAGGCGCGATCGACGGTCGTGGGATACTGAACCATTAGGTTCAGTATAGCAGCTATGCCGCTACGGCCACCACGGACGCTCGACGGCCGTGCCGGTTCCACCGGTGCGGTCGAGGGCGTCGAGCTGCGACAGGTCGTCGTCGGAGAGCTCGAAGTCGAAGATCTGCCCGTTCTCGTCGATCCGCTCGCGGTGCGTCGACTTCGGGATGACGGGAATCTCCCGCTGCACGCACCAGCGAAGCAGCACCTGCGCCGGCGTCCGGCCGACCCGCTCGGCGATGCCTGCGACCGTGTCGTCGTCGAGGTGGCGGCCAGTGCCGAGGGGGCTGTAGGCCTCGAGCACGATGCCGTGCCGCTCGCACGCCTCGAGCAGTGCGGTGCGGTGCTCGAACGGGCTGAACTGCACCTGGTTCACGACCGGCGGCGTCGTCGCCTCGGCGAGCAGCGCGTCGAGCTCCGCCACGTCGAAGTTGGAGACGCCGATCGAGCGGGCGTACCCGCGCTCGCGGGCCTGCTCCATCCCCGGCCACGCCCACGTCGGCCCGCCCTCGGGCCAGTGGATGATGTAGAGGTCGAGGTGGTCGACGCCGAGCCGCTCGAGGCTCCGCGCTGCCTCCTCTGCCGGGTCGCGTCCGTTCCGTGGGAAGAACTTCGTCGTGATGAAGATCTCGTCGCGCGGCACTCCGCTCGCGCGCAATCCTTCGCCGACTGCTTCTTCGTTTCCGTACGCCTGCGCCGTGTCGATGTGGCGGTAGCCGAGCTCGAGCGCCCACGAGACGGCGTCGACGCATTCCGGCCCGTTCGGCACCTGCCACACGCCGAGGCCGAGCAGGGGAATCCGGTTCCCGTCCGACAGAGGGCGATCGTTCACCGCGAGAGGATGACAGAGAGCCCGCAGCCGGCGCCGGCGGTGCCGGCGACGGCGCGCCTCAGCGTGTCCGAATTCAGGCGCAGAAGACCGAGGGGGTCTCGTCGGGCCGGCGCCGCATCGCCCGGGCGACCGTCCGCACGATCCTCGCCACGGCCCCGGCGAGGTCGGAGATGTCCTTGGCCAGCTCGCCGATCCGCTCGTCCTGCGCCCGGATCTCGGCCGGGGTCGGGATCCGCTCCGCCTCGTACAGGTGATTGGCGATGTTCCACATTGCGCTGCCTCCTCGTTCGTGCCGGCCGGGAGTGGCCGATCACAGGCACGACGAACGGCGGCGCGCCGGATGGACAATTCCGGCGTGAGACTCTTTCTGGCCTCCGCGGGCGTGCGCGGGCGCGTCCACGAGCTGACCGAGCTCGTTGGAGCAGGAGCCCGGGTCGCCGTGTCCGCGAACGCGCTCGATCTCGTCGTGAGCGAGGCAGAACGGGCCGTGTGGCTCGACCGGGAGCTGGCCGCGCTGGCCGGCGCCGGGCTCGTACCGCGCGAGCTCGACCTGCGCGTGGCGGACACCGACGGTCTCGCGGATGCCGACATGCTCTGGGCGACCGGCGGGAACGCGTTCGTGCTGCGGAAGGCGCTTCGGCGCAGCGGCATCGACGACGTCCTGCTCGCGCGACTGCGCGATGGCTCACTCGCGTACGGCGGCTCGAGCGCCGGTGCCTGCATCTGCGGACCGACGCTTCGCGGGATCGAGCTGATCGACGACGCCTCGGCCGACGGCGAGCCTCTGTTCACCGGGCTCGGGCTCGTCGACTTCTGCATCGCACCGCATTTCGAGGCCGAGGGCGAAGCGGGCGAGACGATCGCCCGCCTCGTCGAGCATTACCAGCTGACCGGGACGCCCTACCGCGCGCTCCGCGACGGCCAGGCGATCGTCGTTCGCGACGGAGCGGAGACGCTGATCGACTGCTACCGCGACGACGCCTGAGCGCAGTGCGTCGCCGCGAGGACGCGCACGGCCGTCACCGGCGTGGCCGGCACGGGGTCGTCGAGCTTCCGCCAGCTCTGCAGGTAGCTCGTCGGATCGACGGTGCCGTCGTAGCCGAGGCCGGTCAGGCTCGCGGGGTTGATCTCGAAGAAGAGGTGCGGCGGGGTCGTCCGCGCGTCGCCGCTCGTGCCGACGTAGCCGAGCACCTGGCCGGCTTTGACCCGCCGCCCGTTCACCGCGAGAGGCGAGTAGTGGTCGAGGTGCGCGTAGTAGAAGAGGTTGCCGGAGCGATCCCGCAGCCACAGCCGCCAGCCGCCGATCCGGTTCCAGCCGACCGAGAACACGACGCCGTTCGCGACGGCGAGGATCGGCGCGCCGCGCGGCGCGAAGAGGTCGTCGCCGTGGTGCCAGCCGACGTCGCGCGGCACGGCGAACGTCGACGAGAACGCCGGGTACGGCCCGAGGAGCGGGAAGACGTACCCGCGCTGGCCGAGCGGCGGCGTGACGCGCAGCGGCTTCTGCAGGTGAACGGTCGTCGTCGGCGCGATCCGGTGCACGAAGGCGGCGTCGAAGTCGGGGTCGACGGTGCGCACGATGGTCGTGCAGTGCGACCGCGTGGCGATCCTCGCCGGCGGGGCGGCGTGCGAACGAGCCATCGCGCTCGTCGCGGCGGCCGCAACGGCCACCAGGCCGAGGAGCGTGACCCGCAGCATCGTGCTTCCGCGCATCCCCGGCACGATAGTGAGCGGACATGCTGGACCGGCTCGGTAGGCTCGAGCAATGGTCGTCGGCTTCGTCCACACCGCGCTCGGACTGCCGCCGGTCTTCGATGCGCTCGCGGACGAGCTATTGCCGGAGGCCGAGCGGTTCCACCTGGTCGACGAGAGCCTTCTCGGCGTCACGCGCCGGGTCGGCCGGCTGACCCCGACCACCTCCCGCCGCGTGCTCGAGACGATCGAGTCGGCGGTCGAGGCGGGCGCCGGCCTCGTCGTCGTCACGTGCTCGTCCCTCGGGCCGGCGGTCGAAGCCGCGCGCCCGTTCATCGAGCCGCCGGTCGTCCGGATCGACGAAGCGATGGCCGATGCGGCGGTCGCCGCGGGAACGACCGTCGGCGTGCTCGCGACGCTGCCGACGACGCTCGAGCCGACCGGCGACCTCGTCGCCCGGCGCGCTGCGGCCGCCGGCAAGGACGTGCGCGTCGTCTCGCAGCTCTGCGACGGCGCCTTCGACGCGCTCGCCCGGGGCGACCGCGACCGGCACGACGAGCTCGTGCTCGCCGGCCTGCAGGCAGTCGCGCGCGCTGCGGACGTGGTCGTGCTCGCGCAGGCGTCGATGGCGCGCGTCGTCGACGCGACCGGCGACGTCGGCGTGCCGGTGCTCTCGAGCCCACGGCTCGGGATGGAGCGCGTCGCCGCGCTCGCTCAGTCGCGCTGAGGGAGCTCGCGTACCGGCAAGCCGCGCAGGAGCAGTGCGATTTTCGCCGCCTCTTCGATCTCCTCGGCTGCCGCGACCGCATCTGCGAGCGACGCAGCCGCCACGATCGGCCCGTGGTTCGCGAGGAGCAGCGCGCGGCTCTCGGCTGCGCGCGCCCGCACCTCCTCGACGAGCTCGGAGCTGCCGGGCCACCGGAACGGCACGAGCGGCAGCCTTCCCACGCGCATCACGTAGTACGGCGTCAGCGCCGGCAGCGCGTCGGCCGGGTCCGCGTCAGCGAGGCACGACGCGGCGACGGCGTACGTCGAATGCAGGTGCACGACCGCGCGCGCATCCGAATGTGCGTCGTACAGCGCGAGATGAAGCGGCGCCTCCTTCGTCGGCGCGTCGCCCTCGACGTGCGCGCCGCTCGCATCGAGCAGCGAGAGCCGGTCGGCGGCGAGCGAGCCGAGCGACGCGTTCGTAGGCGTGCACAGAAAGCCGTCGACGAGCCGCACGCTCAGGTTGCCCGACGTGCCGGGCGACAGGCCTCGCTCGTGCAACGACCGTCCGTACTCGACGATCGTCTCGCGCAGCGGATCGGTCATGCGACCGCCTCGAGGAAGAAGTCGGGGCCGCCGAAGTTGCCCGACTTGAGCGCGAGCGCCAGCCTCGGCTCGTCGACGGTCGTCATCCACGGGACGCCGCGCGCGATCTCGGCGCCGACCTGTAGGACACGGATGCCGAGCGCCTGCACGACCGCGGCGGAGGTCTCGCCGCCGGCGACGACGATGCGTCGTGCGCCTGCGTCGGCCAGCCGGCGCGCGACCGCGCCGAGCCGCTCTTCGACCGCGGCCGCGTCGGCGGCCTCGCGCTCTTCGGGCGGCGCGCTCGCATAGACGAGCACCGGCCCGGCGGCGAGCGCGGCGACCGCTTCGTCCCCCACGTCGGCTCCTCGCGGCTCGAGCCTGATCGCCGTGTGCCGTGACGCCATGCGTTCCACCTGCGCCATTGTCGCCTGCGAGCAACTGCCGGCGATCACCGCCGCGGGGCCCTCGACGGCAGGTTGCTCGAGCACCCGCGGCGGCAGGCCGAGCGCGCTCGCGACCGCTTCCCCGAGCCCGGCCGCGCCGGTGACGAGGCGCAGCTCGCGGCAGGCGGCGCCGAGCGCGATGAGGTCGGCACCGTCGATTGCGTCGACGACGGCGTAGCCCTCGGCGAACTGCGCCGCGATCGCCTCTGCGCCGCGCGCGACCACGTCGTGCGGAACGAGCGTGACCGGGCGCTGCGTCTGCCGCCCGAGCACGCGCACGAGGTCGGCGTCGGTCATCGGCGTGAGCGGGTGGTGCGCGAGCGACGACTCCGAGAGCAGGCGGCCGTGGACGAACAGGTGCCCGAGGTAGACGGTCCGGCCGTTCTCCGGGTACGCGGGGCAGACGACGGTGAATTCCTCGCCGAGCGCATCGAGGAGTGCGTCCGCGACGGGGCCGATGTTCCCTTCCGGCGTCGAGTCGAAGGTCGAGCAGTACTTGAAGAAGATGCGCTCGGCGTCGAGCTCCTGTAGCCACGCGAGCGCGCGCAGCGACTCGGCGACCGCGGCGGCGACCGGAGCAGTCCGCGACTTCAGCGCGACGACGACCGCGTCGCACTGCGGCAGCTCGGCCGGCCAGGGGCCGATCGTCTGGACGGGGCGGAGGCCCGCGCGGGCGAGCGCCCCGCAGAGATCGGTGGCACCTGTGACGTCGTCGGCGATCGCCGCGAACCGCAGGCTCACAGCGCGCCGGCTCCGGCGGCGGCCCGGCAGACGTAGATCGTCGGCTCCCGGCCGGTGGCAGCGCGGTAGGCCGCGGCGGCGGGCTCGGCGACGTCTCGCTCCGCACCGCGGGCAGTGAGCGCGACGACGCAGCCGCCGAAGCCCGCGCCCGTGAGGCGCGCGCCGAGCGCGCCTGCGTCCTCGAGCGCGGCGACGAGGACGTCGAGCTCGGGCGTCGAGACCTCGTAGTCGTCGCGCAGGCTCGCGTGACTCGCGCGCACGGCGGTCGCGAGTGCCTCGAGGTCGCCGGTGCGAAGCGCTTCCGCTGCGGCGAGCACGCGCGCGTTCTCGGAGACGACGTGCCGCGCGAACGGGTCGTCCGCGACCTGCTCTGCGGTCGCATCGCGCAGCGCAGCGAGGCCGAGCCGCCTGGCCGTCGCCTCGCAGGCGGCGCGCCGCTCCGCATACGCGCTGCCCGCGAGCGTGCGCGGCAGGCCCGAGTGGACGGCGACGATCCCGAGCCCGGCCGGAATCGGGATCTGCTCGACCTCGAGCGAGCGGCAGTCGATCAGCAGCGCGTGGTCCGCGCGGGCGAGCACGGACGTGAGCTGGTCCATGATCCCGCCGGGCACGCCGGTCGCATCGGTCTCCGCCGCCTGGCAGGCGCGTGCGAGCTCGCGCGGCTCGACGTCGCGGCCGGCCGCAGCCGCGAACGCGCACCCGAGCGCGACCGCGAGCGCGCTGCTCGAGGAGAGCCCGCTTCCCATCGGAACCGTCGAGTGCACGTCGGCGTCGAGGCCGGCGGTCAGCTCGAGCCGCTCACGCACCGCTGCGGCGATGCGCGCGGAGTTCTCGTCGCCCCCGTCGGCCCAGCGGAGACGAAGCTCGCCGTCGGTCGCCCGGCCGTGCACGCGGCAGTCGAGCTCGATCGCGATCGGCAGGACGAAGCCGTCGTTGTAGTCGGTGTGATCTCCGATCAGGTTGACGCGGCCCGGCGCGCGCACCGCGACCTCACGCATTCCGCAGCGCCTCCGCGGCGGCCTCCGGCACGACGGGATTCGTCAACGTTCCGCTGCCGACCTCGCCGGCAGCGACGTAGCGCAGCGTCTCGGCGTCGCGCCGCGGCGGCGCGACGTGCGCGTGCAGGTGCGTGCCGTGATGCAGCCACAGCATGTAGGGGAACGGGCGCGCGAACAGGCGGTCGAGCCGGCCGAGGCCGTCGACGAGCGCGGCCGCGAATCCGTCGCGACCCGCGTCGTCGAGCGCGGGCAGACCGTCGACGTGCTCGGTCGGAGCGAGCAGCAAGCCGTACGGGTACGCCGACGCGAACGGCACCCAGGCGCGCCAGCCTGCACCCTCGAACACGAGCCGCTCGCCCGGCTCCTCACGGCAGAGCGGACAGCCCTGTCGCGCCGCGACCTCCGCCTCGCGCGCCGGCACGGGCGGCACGAACGGATACGCGTAGATCTGCCCGTGCGGGTGCGGGATCGTGGCGCCGGCGTCGCGCCCGCGGTTCTCGAAGACGAGGACGTACTCGATCTCGGGCCGCGCGAGGAGCGCCTCGGTCCGCTCCGCCCAGAGGTCGACGACGCGGCGAACGCCCGCGACGCCGAGCGACGAGAGCGACGCATCGTGCTCCGGCGAGTAGAGGACGACCTCCGACGCGCCGCGCGCCGGAACGCGATCGCCGGTGACCTCGACCGGCGGGCCGGGGACGAACATCGGCCACCGGTTCGGGAACGCCTTCACCACGTACGGCTCGGGCGCCTCGAGGCCGCCGACGCAGAACGGGCATTCCTCGGTCGGCCGGTTCGGCCGGTTCTGTCTCGCTCCGGCGATCCCGACCCACTCGCCGGTCAGCGAGTCGCGGCGAAGCTCGGACGTCAAGCGAGGACCTGACCGCGTCCACGCAGCGCGTCCTGCAGCTTGCGCACGTCGACGTCCTGCACCACGCACTCGGCGCGCGCTGCCTGCGCCGCCGCGAGGCCGGCCGCGTGCCCGAGCAGCATCAGCGTCGGCTCCATCCGCACCGACCCGAACGCCACGTGCGAGGCAGACAGGCAGACCGGCACGACCAGGTTCGTGGCGTGCTCGCGCTGCGGCGTCAGCGCCTCGTACGGGATGCCATAGGTCGGCACGGCGACCGAAAGGTAACCCTCGTTGAACACCGCGTCCTCGCGATCGAACTCGGGCAGTCCGCGCCAGGTCCGCTCGATCTCGCGGATGTCGATGTTGTACGACCCGAGCGCGACGGCATCGTCGGGAATCGCCCCGCTGCGCAGGTCGCGCTCGCACAGCACGCGCGCGCCCACCATGCGGCGGCCGTCGCGCACGTAGAGCTGGTGTGGCCAGCCGTCCGTGTCGACGAACTCGTCCGGACAGAGCCCCCACTCGCGCATCGCCTCGAAGCGCGTCGAGAGGAACCAGAGAAACCGCTGCGTGTACGCCAGGTGATGCTCGCGGACGCGTCTGCGCGTCGCGGCGTCGCCGTCGGGGTAGTCGCGATTCGAGCCGTCGAGCACGTTGAGCGAGAACGGGCCGATCGAGTTGATGTCGCACTTCTGGTTCGGCAGGAGGTCCGGAACGAGCCCGAGCAGCTCCGGCAGCTCGTAGCGGGTCGCGGCAAGCAGGCGGTCGAGCACCTCGAACTCGGTCTCGTCGTAGCCGGGCGGCTCGCTGAAGGGAATGCGCTCCGCGCTCTTCGTCAGGCAGACGCGAAAGCCGTACGCCTGCAGGCCGCCGTCGCCTTCGCCGATCGCGTCGACCGGCCAGCCGTACGCGTCGAGCTCGGGCGGGCGGATGTGCGGCAGGAGCGACCCGTCCGCGCGGAACGGCGATATGCGAACCGGAAAGTTGTGCTTGCCCGGCCGCGTCGCCGGCTGGCGGCCGGCGAGCAGCTCGCCGTGCAACGCGCGCGACTCGCGGCCGACGCGGTACGGCACGCCGAACCGCGGCAACAAGTCTCCTTCGTAGCTCGCATCGACGTAGACCGCCGCTTCCGGGAGCTCGCTCGTCTCGAGACGAACGTCGATGCCGTCGAGCAGCGACTCGAAGATCGACTCCGCGACGTGCGGCTCCGGCCCCCACAGCGTCCAGATCGGCACGCCGTAGTGGTCGGCGACCGCGGCGTAGAAGCGGCGCGCGAAGCCGCCGAGCACGCGGACGTCGCCGACGTCCGTCCACGAGAGGCCGCCGCTGACCATGCCGCCGACGTGCCGGCCGGGGTCGACGAGCACGACGTCGGCGCCTGCTTCGGCGGCACCGACGGCCGCAGCGACCCCGGCCGCCGTCGCTCCGAAGACGCACACCTCCGTCATGAGAGCCACGCCGCCGCGGTTGCGGCGTCGACGCCGAGCGCCAACGCGTCGACGAGGTCGGCCGGGCGATCGACCTGCGCAGGCTCGCCGAGCGCGGCGACGACCTCCTCGCCGTAGCGCGCGAGCGCGCGGGCGAACGACGCGCGCGGGTCGTAGCCGGAGGGGTCGCGCAGGAAGTCCGCGACCGTCGCCAGCGGGAGCTTGGACGGGACTGCCTGCAGCATCGCGTTCGCGATCAGTCCTGCGCAGCGCCCGTCGAAGAGCCGCGGGTCGCGGCCGCGCAGCGGGCCGAGGAACAAGAGCTCCGGCGCGAAGTCGTTCACCGGGTAGTTGTCCCAGAGCAGGAGCTCGCGGCCGCCGAAGCGCGCCACCGCGACATCGAGCTCCTCGCGCGCGATGGCGTGCGAGACGACCTCGGGGCCGGTCCAGTAGACGACGACGTCCTCGCCGAGCTCGGCCGAGAGCGCGCGCCGGTACGGCGTGTCCTCGGTGCCGGCGTAGCCGACGGGGCAGATCACGAGTCGCTCCTGCGGCAGCGCCGCTGCCAGCCGGTTCGAGACGCGCGCCTGCCCGCCGCCGTCGCGACTCTCGATGTCGTCCCAGAGGAGCTGGATCGAGTCCACGCCGATCGCACGCACCTGCTCGCACTTCGCGAGCAGAAGCGCGAAGTCGCGCTCGTCGTCGTAGGCGAGCGAGAGCCCGGGTGCGATCGCATATGCGAAGTGCACACCGGCGCGCTTTGCCTCCGCGACCAGCGCGGCGAGCTGCTCGAGCTCCGCTGCGGGATACGGCTCGCGCCACTGCGCGCGGTGGTACGGGTCGTCCTTCGGCGCGTGCACCCAGGTCGTCAGCCCTTCCTCGCTGCAGAACCGGATCAGGTCGAGCCGCTCCCCGTGCGTCCACGGCGGCCCGTAGAACCCCTCGATGACGCCCTTGATCACTTCTCTCTCCACGGCCGGCCGTGCGCGTCGACGATCGCGCCGAGCTCCTGCAGGCGCGGCGCCGAGTGCTCGCGCAGGAGCTCCGTCGGGTCGTCGGCCGCGAGCGTCGCCGTCCAGACCGCACGCCCGGCGAGCATCCCGGACGCGCCGCCCTTGCACGCCGCCTCCACCGCGGCGGGATACCGCTCCGGCGGAACGCCTTGCGACAGCACGACCCACGGGCAGGGAACAGCGGCGTCGATGCGGCGCGACCAGGCGGTGATCTCCTCGGGCTCGCCCTCACCGTGCGTCGGCACCTCGCACTTGTAGAGGTCGCAGCCGACCGTGCCGAGCTCGGCGGCCGCCTCGACGATCGCCGCCTCGCGGTCGAAGCCGTCCGGTCCGCGCACGACCGGCTCGAGCACCGACAGGAGCTCGTGCGCGTGGGCGAGCTCGACGAAGCGGCGCGCAGTGTCGACGCGGCGCGCGCGCTCGCCGTCGTCGCGCCAGATGACGAGCAGCTTGAGCGCGACGACCTCCGGCGCGATCACCTGCTCGACGGCTTCGTCGAGGCCCGTGTCCTCGACGATCCCGCCGGGCGGCTGGTCGAGCGCGTCGGCGGCGAGGATCAAACCGCAGGCCTGCGGCAGCAGCCGCTCGCGGACGATCTCGTCGTAGGCGTAGTGGCGGTCGATCAGGAAGCCGGAGGCGTACGGGCCGAGCTCGCGCGCGACCGCGAGCTTGAAGCGAATCAGCCTTGCGTCATCGACGTCGTCGTGGTGCTGCGCGAGCATCGTGCGCAGCGACTCGCGCTGGTCCATCGCGACCATCAGGAACGTCCCGCTCTCGCGGGCCAGGGCGTCGAGCGTCGGCCTCACGGCAGGGCGCTTTCGTCGATCAGGATCTCGGCGTCGTCGTGCTCGTGGACGATGCTCGCCGGCCACTGCGGGTCGAAGGCGTCGAGCGAGAGCAGCCGACGCGCCGACTCCCGCTTGCCGGCGCCGTGCAAGACGAGGCGCAGGGAGCGCGCGGCCGCGATCGTTCCGAGCCCGACGGAGATCCCGCGCAGCGGCACCTCGTCGAGCGAGCGAAACGCGGGGAACGTCGCAAGGTTGTCGCGCCGCGTCGTCTCCGCGATCGCGACCGTCGCGGTACGACCCTCGCGCGGCGAGCCGGGTGCGAGAAACGCGACGTGGCCGTCGCTCGCACCGGAGGCGAGCAGGAACACGTCGATGCCGCCGGCCGCGTCGATCCGCTCGTCGTAGCCGTCGGCCGGCAGCCAGACGCGCTCGTCGGGCACGCCGAGCGGCTCCGCGATCTCCTCCCGGGCGAAGCGCGTGCAGCTGTAGTGGGCGTCCCCCGGAGCGCCTTCGTACTCGTCCATCATCACGACCACGAGGCGGTCCCAACCGCGGCCGGCCATCGCCGCGTACGTGCTGCGCAGGCTGCGGCCGCCGGGACAGCCGAGCAGGAAAGCGCCGGCGCAGGCGTCGTGCCGGGCGGCGAGCTCGGTGGCAAGGGCGGCACCGAGCGCGTCCGCGTCGGGGAAGACGCGCACCTCAGCCACGGAGCGCCTCCCGCACGCGACGCTTGGCCTCGTCGCCGGCGCCCGCCTCGTCGAGCGCCGCGAGCACCGCGCCGAGCACCGGCGGTGCGTCGAGCACGACCGGACGGCAACCTTCGCGCAGCCGCGCCGTCACGAGCTCGGCGAGCGACCGCCGCTCGGCGTCCTGCAGCAGGCCGCCGCCGAGAACCACCTCGGCTTCGTCGATGCCGAGGTCGGCGACCGCGCGCTGCACCAGCAGCACGATCTCGCCGGCGAGGCGCTCGACGAGCGAGCGCGCGATCTCGTCGCCCTCGCCGGCAGCGTCGATCACGAGCGGCGCGATTTCACCGAGGCGCGAGACCGGATAGCGGCGGTAGTGAAACGCCGCGCCGACCGCTTCGACCGACGCCGCCGCGAAGTGCGAGCGGATCGCCTCGACGAGTGCGGTCGGCCCGCCGCGCCCGTCCTCGGCGCGCGCCGCATGGAAGATCGCGTCGCGCCCGAGCTGCTCGCCGCCGCCCCGGTCGCCGGTCTCCCAGCCGAGCGCCGGGTACCGCACGAGCGCGTCGCCGGCGCGGCCGACGCAGTTCAGTCCGGCCCCGCAGACGACGGCGATCGCGTTCGACGCTTCCGAGCCCGCGCGCAGCAGCGCGAGGGTGTCGTTGTCCACGATCGTGCGCGCGGCGATGCCCGCCAGCTCCGCTTCGAGGTCGGCGATGTCGCCCGCCGAGTCCGCGCCGCAGAGGTAGTAGACGCCGAGCTCGGGCGTCGCATCGCCGGCGAGCTCGCGGATGACGCGCGCCGCTCCGTCGGCGCCGACGCCGTGCGAGTTCGTGCCGGGGCCGCGCGTCAGCGCGATCACCTCGCCGTCCGTCGTCGCGAGCACCAGCTCCGTCTTCGAGTTGCCGCCGTCGACGCCGACGACTACGCCCATGCGAGGTACTTCCGGTTCGCTTCCAGCAGCAAGTCGGTGAGCGCGTCCGCCTGGCGCGTCTGCCCGACGAGCGGATGCGCGAGCAGCGCGCGGAACACGCGCTCGCGCCCGCCGTGCAGCGCCGCCTCGAGCGCGAGGTTTTCGTACGCCGAGACGTGCGCGACGAGCCCGCGGTACTCGGGCGCGAGCTGCGGCATCGCGAGCGGCTCGACGGCGCCGCTCTCTACGCGCGCCGGCACTTCGACGACGGCGTCGTCCGGCAGGAACGCGAGCGTGCCCTTGTTGCGCACGTTCACGACGTGACGATGGTCGCTGCTCGTGCCGAGCAGGCTGGCGAGCAGCTCGACCGCAGCCTCGGAGTAGAACGCGCCGCCGCGTCGGCCGAGCAGCTCCGGCTTCTCGTCGACCGATTCGTCCTCGTACAGGTGCAGCAGCTCTGCCTCGATCTCCTGCACCTCCTGCGCGCGCGACGGATGAGTGAGCGCGTGCTCGACGAGGTCGTCGTGGTCCCAGAAGTAGTGGAGGTAGTACGACGGCACGACGCCGAGCCGGCGCACGAGGTCGGGCGAGAGGCCGCTCGCCGGCGCGACGCGATCGACGTGTGTCGTCGTCAGCTCGTGCAGCACGTCGTGCCCGTCCGCGCGGACTCCGAGCTCCCACGTGAGGTGGTTCAGGCCGACGTGGTCGAGCTCGACCGTCTCGGGCGCGATGTCGAGCACCTTGGCGAAGTGGCGCTGGAAGACCATCGCCGCGCTGCAGAGACCAACCGCTTTGTGGCCGGCGTCGAGCAGCCCCTTGGTGACGATGCCGACGGGATTGGTGAAGTCGACGATCCACGCGTCGGGCGCGTGCCGGCGCACCCGCTCGGCGATGTCGAGCACGACCGGCACCGTGCGCAGTGCCTTTGCGAGCCCGCCGAAACCGGTCGTCTCCTGGCCGATGCAGCCGCAGCGGAGCGGCAACGCCTCGTCGACGATGCGCGCCGCCTGCCCGCCGACGCGCAGCTGGATCAGCACGGCGGCGGCGCCGTCGAGCGCCTCCTCGAGCACCGTCGTCTCGCTGACGGCCGCGGGATGGCCGCCGCGCGCGAACATGCGGCGCGTCATCGCGCCGAGGATCGCGAGCCGCCGCTCGTCGGTGTCGACGAGCGCAAGCTCCTCCACCGGCAGCAGCGTGCGCATCCGGATGAGCCCGTCGACGAGCTCCGGCGTGTAGGTCGATCCGGCGCCGACGACCGTGAGCTTCACCGCACGTACCGCCGCGTCGCGTCGAAGAACGGCTGGTGGTCCCAGTGCGTGTCGTTCCGGTGCAGGGCGCGCGCGATCAGCGCACGGCGCGGAACGCTCTCGGCCCCGGCGGCGGCGAGCGCGTCCGCGTCGAAGCGGGCGTGGACGGCCGCGTGCAGCTCGGCCTGGATCGCCGCGACGCCGGCGCTTCCGAAGAGGTCGTGACGCTCGGACGGATCTGCCTCGAGATCGAAGAGGCGCGAGTCGTGTCCATGGACCTCGATCAGCTTGTGCCGTCCCTTGCGCGCCATGAAGCACGGCGCGCGCACCTTCTCGACGTGGTACTCGGAGAAGACGACGCGCTCCGGATCCTCGTCGAGCAGGCTCACGCCGTCGAGCGGCAGGCGCTCTCCGGCCGGCACGCCGGCGAGATCGAGCAGCGTCGGCGCGAGGTCGAGCAGCGAGACGGGCGAGGCGACTGCCTCGCCCGATCGGCGTCCGTCGGGATGGCGCACGACGAGCGGCACGCGCACCGACCACTCGTAGAAGGTGCGCTTCTGCACCATGCGCCGCTCGCCGAGCATGTCGCCGTGGTCGCTCGTGAAGATGACGACGGTGTCGTCGAGCTGGCCGGTCCGCTCGAGCGTCTCCACCAGCTCGCCCAGCTTGCGATCGATGTACGTGACCAGGCCGAGGTAGGCGCGCCGGAGGAGCCGCTGTGCCTCCGGGTCGTCGAGCGCGGGGAATGCGCCGGTCTCGTGTGCCTCGTTCGCCCAGAGATCCATCGATGTGTAGTTCGGGTCGCGGAGATCCGGGAGCGGCACATCGGTCTCCGCATAGAGATCCCAGAGCTCCTGCGTGACGACGAAGGGATCGTGCGGGTGGTGGTACGACGCCACGAGCAGGAACGGCTCGCTGTGCTCGTCGAGGCTGCGCTCGCGGATGAGCTCGAGCGCGCGGAAGTGCGTCTCCTCGTCGAACGAGAAGAACATCGTCCACGGCGCGACCCCGACCCGCTCCGGCGTGTAGAGCACCGCGTGGCCGCCGCGGACGAACCGCCCGTGCTCGTCCTGCGTCGGCACCCAGTCCATGCTCGCCGGGAAGACGTCGGTCGTCAGCCTGCGCCGGAAGCCGTGCAGCTGGTCGGGACCGACGAAGTGCATCTTCCCGGTGAGCGCCGTGTCCCAGCCGGCGTTCGCGAGGTGGTGCGCGAAGGTCGGCTCGTCCGCGTGCAGAACGGACGCGTTGTCCCAGCAGCCGAGGTCGGACGCGTAACGGCCCGTCATCAGCGCGGCGCGGGCCGGTGAGCAGAGCGGGTAGGGCGTGTACGCGGCGTCGTAGCGGACGCCCTCGGCTGCGAGGCGGTCGAGCGCCGGCGTCTGCGCAACGTCGCAGCCGTACGCACCGGTCAGGAACGGCGTCAGCTGGTCGCAGAGCACGAGGACGACGTTCACGGCTCCACCAGCGCGTTCGCCGCTGCGATCCGCGCGTAGTAACGGCCGCTGTCCTTGATCGTGCGCTCCTGCGTGTCGTAGTCGACGTGCACGAGCCCGAAGCGCTGGGCGTAGCCGAGCGCCCACTCGAAGTTGTCCAGGAACGACCAGTGGCAGTACCCCTCGACGTTCACTCCCTGCGCGATCGCGTCATGCACTGCAGCGACATGGTCGCGCACGAACCGCACCCGCCGCGCGTCGTGCAGCGGCTCCGAGAACACGGCGCCGTTCTCGGTGATGACGATCGGGATGTCGCCGTAGTCCGCCTTGATCCGCACGAGCAGGTCGGAGAGGCCGCCCGGCACGATCGGTGTTCCCGCCTCGGTCTGCGGCACGCCTGCGGTGAAGCCGGCGGTCGTCTGCTGGCCTTCGGGCACGACCACCTTCCACGGCCAGGGATGGTCGCCGGGCGTCGCCTGCAGCCACCGCGGCGCGTAGTAGTTGACGCCGAGGAGGTCGGTCGGCTGCGCGATCGTCGCGAGATCGCCCTCGTGCACGAACTCGAGCGGCCCGACGTGCTCCTCGTAGCGCGCGACCTGGTCGGCCGGGTACGCACCCTTGAAGATCGCGTCGAGGAACCAGCGGTTGACATACCCGTCCGAGCCCCACGACGCCTCGCGATCGGCCTCCGAATCCGACAGCGGGTAGTGCGGCATCAGGTTCGGCGCGAGCCCGATCCGTCCGTCGCGGCCGCTGCGCCGGAACGCCGCCACCGCGCGGCCGTGGGCGAGCAGGAGATGGTGGAACACCGTGACCTCGCCGAGCAGGTCGTCCCGGTAGCCGGGCGCGTGGAGGCCGAGCAGGTAGCCGAGCAGGCCGACGATCCACGGCTCGTTGATCGTCAGCCAGTCCTGCACGCGGTCGCCGTACGCGTCGAAGCACGCCGCTGCGTACTCGGCGAAGCGGTCGGCCGTCTCGCGTGTGCGCCAGCCGCCGCGGTCCTCGAGCGCCTGCGGCAAGTCCCAGTGGTAGAGCGTCACGAGTGGTGTGATGCCGCGCTCGAGCAGCCCGTCGATCAGGCGGTCGTAATGCTCGAAGCCGCGCTGCTCGCGCCGCACGCCGTCGGGAAAGAGGCGCGGCCACGCGAGCGAGAAGCGGTACGTGTTCACGTTCAGCTCGCAGAGCAGATCGAGGTCGTCGCGCCAGCGCCGGTAGTGGTCGCACGCCACGTCGCCGGTGCCGCCGCCGTCGATGTTCCCCGGCGTGTGCGAGAACGTGTCCCAGATCGAAGGGCCGCGCCCGTCGGCGTCGACCGCGCCCTCGATCTGGTACGCGGACGTCGAGACGCCCCACCTGAAGCCGTCGGGAAACTGGGTCACAGATTTCCACTCCGGCGCCGGCCAAGCCGGCGCCTCCGTTCTTTGCGAGGCTCCGTCAAGCCTACGCCTCGAGACCGAGCTCCAGCGCGTCCTCGCACGCGAGCAGGACGAGACCGACGCTCCAGGCATGCGAGAGCGTCAGCAGCATGCCCTTCGCCTGGAAGCAGTCGGTCTGGTAGTAGCGCTCGCTGACCATGCCCTTGTACGCGTCGAAGTCGCCGTCCTCGCGCGCGATGAACTGGCGGAAGCACGCGAGGTTCTCGACCGCGGTGCGGCGGTAGAGGTCGTCGCCCGTCGCCTCGGCGAGCCGCACCAGCTCGGGCAGGCAGACGAGGCCGAAGCAGTGCAGGTGCTGGTTCGCCGGCGAAGCCTGATCGGCGCCGCGCGTGCGGAAGCCGTAGCGGCCGAGCAGCGTGCGCTCGCTGAACGCGACGTCGTACGCGTAGCGAAAGGTGAGCAGCCAGTCGGCGGCGCGCGCGGCCGACTCCCAGTCTTCGAGCGCGGCGAACGCCATCAGCGCCGCGTAGCCGTCCTCGGAGGTCGGCGCGAGATCGACGTCCTCCGGCGCGCCCGACCAGTGCTCGAACTGCGCGTAGTACGCGCCGGCGCGGCGCGCGGCGTCGAGCTCGCCGGCGGCGACGAGCGCCGGGATCCACGCGAGCCCCGCCGTTCCCTCCCACGAGACTGCCTCGCCGGTCTCGACGTGGTGCGCTGCGGGCAGCGCTCCGTCGTCACGCTGCGTGCGCACGGCGACGGCGACGTTCGAGCGCGCCGACTCCTGCCAGCGTCCGCCTGCGCGCAGCATGAAGAGCGCAGCATCGGCGAGCGTGCGCGCGTGCAGGCGCGTGCGATCGGGATGCCAGCCGGTCGTCCAGCCGTCCGCGACGGTCCACTGCGCCCAGTACGTCCCGCCGGGGGTGAGGTTCGCCGCGATGTGGTCGAGGACCGCTTCGGCCGCGGCGACGTACTCCTCGTTGCCGACGCGACGACCGTGGCGGAGAAGCGCGTACGCGTACGGCGCGCCGCTGACCCACGACACGTGCATGTGGTCGCGGTCGGCGCGATCGCCGAACGCGTCGCGGTCGAACGCAGCCGTCTCGATCAGCCGCGGGGGCGACGGCTTGTAGTGCCAGCGGTGCAGACCGTACGCGGCGAGCTCGGCTGCCTCGCCGACGCTCACCCAGCCGGGATCGGCGAACGGCGGCGCGGGCTCGTGCACGAGGCGGCGATGGTCACCGTGATCGAGCACGGCGTAGTCGAGCGTGACGCTCTCGCCGGGCCGCCAGCGGTACGTCTGCACGTCCGCCGGCGCGGCGTCGTTCGAGCCGTCGTAGCGAAGCGGCTCCTCGCGGTAGGGGAAGTCGAGCCAGATGTGGCGCGCGCCGTCGCGCTGCGCGAAGCCGACGCCCGCCTGGCCGAGCGGGCTCGTCTCGCTCGTACGGAGGCCCGCACCGTCCGTGAGCACGGCGACGATCGCGCAGCGGTCGGCGCGAAACGACCACGCGTCCGATTCCATGCGATCGACGTCGACGTGATCCGGTGTCCAGCGCGGGTAGATGCGCGTACACGATGCGGGCCGGTTCTCGCCGTAGAAGACGCCGGGCACGAGCCACTTCGGGTCGTCGGCGACAGGGAGGTCGACCTCGACGCGAATGCCGGCCTCGACCGGCTCGTCGCCGGTCCACGTCACCGTCGCGCCGTCGAAGCGGAACCCGTCCACCTCCCGGCCGTCCGGTGCGAGCGCCCTACACCGCGGCATTCCAGCCCTCGCCGCCCGTAGCGTCGCCGACCTCCACCGACTCTCCCGGAAGCAGGTCGAGCACGTTGTCGTCCACGTCGCCTTGCAGCACGACGCCGAGCGCGGCGACGTCGCCGGCGTTCGTCAGCTTCCCGTCGCGCAGCTCGAGCTGCGCGTGGGGCAGGTTGAGCAGGGGCGCGAGCGTGTCGGCGGTCGTCATCACGTAGCGGTTGCGCCCGTCGAGGTCGAGCACGAAGACCTCGCCGAGCTCGTCGGTCGGCGCGGACAGCTCGCCGCGTCCCTCTGCGACCACGGCGCCGTCGAGGTTGACGAAGCGCGCGCCGGCGTCGCCGTGGATCGTCACGCGGACTGCGTGCTCTCCGCCCCACGCGCACGTCGCGAACTGCGCACTGGGGTTGCCGTCGCGATACGCGCGCGCGACGCCCCAGTACGCAGGCTTCGGCTCGCCCCACCAGTCGACGGCGGCCGTGCACCAGGCGTTCGGGAACGACTCGTTGAACTGCCACGGGATCGTCCCGGCGCCGCGCCTGAGCGTGGCCTCGACGGCATAGCGCAGGCCGTCGTACTGCAGCCACTGCGATGCGCGCCGCAACGTCTCCACGTCACCGATTCGCCCGCCGAAGCAGCGCTGCACGAGCGGCGCGTTGTTCCACCACGCGCCGAGGTGCTCGTAGACGGGGTTGCCACGGTCGGCCGGCCAGCGGTTCGGCTCGTCGATCAGCTGCTCGAGCCCGGCACGATTCGCCATTCCCTCGACACCGAACTCGCTGTAGAGCACCGCGGTCGCGCTGTCGTAGAGCGCGTAGTGGTCGCGCAGGCCCTGGTGCTCCCACGGCCCGTGGACGTCGCCGGCAGGCCCGCCGGACGGCGACGTCGCGACCCAGCCGCGGCCGGGATCGAGCTCCCGCACGACCTCGCGCAGCGCCGCGATCGCCGGATGCGAGTCGTCGGCGTCGAGCTCGTTGCCGCCGCACCAGATCGCGAGCGCGTGATGATTGCGCAGTCGTGACACGATCGAGCGCGCCTCGTCGCGCAGCCGCGCGACGAACGCCGGGTCGGTCGACGGCACGCTCTCGATCCCGGAGCTCGACTGCGAGAACTCCTGCCAGACGAGGATGCCGAGCTCGTCGCACACCTCGTAGAACTCGGGCGTCTCGAGCAGGCCGCCGCCCCAGACGCGCAGCAGATTGACGTTCGCGCGCTTGGCGAGCCTCAGCAGCCGGCGCAGCTTGTCGGGGCGCGGCACGCCGTAGAGCGGATCGAGCGGGCACCAGTTCCAGCCCTTGATCTGCAGCGGCTCGCCGTCGACGGTCAGCCGGTGGCCCGAGAAGTCGACCGACCTTGGCGCCGCGGGCCGAGGGTCATCGGAGCCGTCGACGAGCTCGACCGAGCGCCAGATGCCCTGGTGGACGACGCGCGGGCAGAAGTCCCAGCCGTAGTTCATGCGCGGCTTGTGCACCTGCACCTTCGAGGTGTGGCCGACCTGCGGCTCGCTCACCGGAGCAGCGTGCACGACGACGGCGAGCAGGTGTTCCGCGCCGTCGGCGTACTTCGAGACGTCGACGTCGAACGGTGCGAAGAGGCCTTCGTGCGACGCGAGCTCGTCGCCGTCGACGAACACCGTGCACGCGTAGTCGACACCTTCGAAGCGAAGCGCCGGCGCGTCGGCGACGAAGCGACGGCGGTAGATCCACGCGCGCTCCGGCACCCACTCGGCAAGCAGCGAGTCGCGCTCGTGGTAGGGCGACGGCACCTCGCCCGCGCGGACGAGGTCGTCGAGCACGCTGCCCGGCACGCACGCCGGCAGCCAGTGCGGCGCGTCCCAGGCCTTGTCCGGGCCGACGTGCCAGCGCCATTCGTCGCCCAGGCAGCCGCGCAGCTGCCAATCCTGCCCATCCAGAGACGTCACCGCTCGAGCAGATCGGTGGTCTCGGGCTCCCCTTCCGCCCGGACGAGCACGGTCCGGATCTCGTTCGCGCCTACTGCGACGTCGACCGTCCGCCCGAACAGCGTCACGGCCGCCTCGGCAGCGCGTCCGGCGCTCTCGAAGCCGCGCAGCACGTAGCCGCGGCCGTCCTCGGCGCCCTTCAGCACCGTCAGGACGAACGAGCCGCCGCCGTCGTCGACGTGCGCGGCCTCGGCCGGCAACGGCCCCTCGTGCGAGCCCTCGAACAGCGGGAACGCCGGCTGGTTCAGCTCCGCCGCCAGGCGCACGACGTTCGCGTCGCGCCAGTCGCCCGCGTGCGGCACGAGCCGCACGTGGAAGCGCTGCCGGCCCTGGTCCATGTAGTCGAACTCGCCGCCCGGCTCGAGTTCGCGCGGGTCGTGCCACGCCCACACCGGCGAGCGCACGGCGCTGATGCCGATGTCGCCGCCCTTCACGTCGTAGCCCGACTTCGCGTCGTTGACGACCGCCAGCCCGCGGCCGCCGCCGGAGACGTCGACCCACGTCTGCCCGGGCTCCTCGTGCCCAGTCGCCGTCCGCTCGAGGTGGCCGTACGGCGCCTCGAACGTCGCGATCGGCGACTCGACGTTCGTCGGGTAGCGCAGCTTCAAGAGCTTCAGCTGCTCGTGCCAGTCGAGCGAGACCACCACGTCGACGTGGCGCGCGTGTGCAGAGAGGATGTAGTCCTCGCGCAACGTCGACGCACCGTAGGAGCTCTCGACGCGCAGCACCGCGCGCACCGGCCCGTTCTCGACGAGGCGTACGGAGCGACACGCGAACTCGCCGATCACGTCGTCGTACGCGCGAACCTCGTGGCCCCAGGTGTCGGACCGGTCGTTGACGACGCTCGCGTGCGCACCGCTGCCGGCGACGTCCGCACCGCTCTCCTTGTGGACGAGCCGCGCGATGCGACCGCTCGCGGGATCGAGTTCGAGCAGCACGTAGTCGTTCTCGACCGTCGTGTCGGTCGCATCGAGCCCTGCCGCCGGCTCGGCGGCGCCCGGCTCGATGCGGTAGAGGCGGTAGCCGAGCGGCGGCACGTCCGCCGGAAAGACGAGCCGCGCGCGATTCGCGCTCATCGTCGTCAGCGACTGCGTCAGCTGGAGCGGGACACCGTCGGCGAGACGAACGCCCTCGGGCTTCATCCAGTTGAACTCGAGCTCGACGTCGGTCTGCAGCCGCCACGGGTGCGGGTTGAAGACGAGCAGCGGAAACGAGCCCTCGACGAACGGGACGTCGACGCGGCTCGCGATCGACTGCACGGCGCGGTTGAACGCGAGCGCGGCGATCGAGGTCGCGTGACCGATCTGGTCGCGTGCGTCCTCGTACGCCGGCTCGATCGACGTGCCGGCGAGCGTGTCGTGGAACTGGTTGAAGAGCAGGAGCTGCCACGCCTCTGCGAGCTCCTGCCGCGGGTACGGCTGCAGGTCGAGGTAATCCGCGACGACGCACCACTTCTCGGCGCGCTGCAGGAGGTTCTCCGCGCGGCGGTTCCAGCGCTTGATCCCGGAGTGCGTCGTGTAGCAGCCGGCGGCGTGGTACTGGAGGTCCCCGCGCCACACCGGCAGCTCGCCGCCCTCGACCGCATCGAAGAAGCGCCGGAGCGAGCTGAGCTGCAGGTCGACCCCGTCGTCGCGCGCGTCGATCTCCTCGATCGACCGCAGGTTCGCCTTGGTCGGGCCGCCGCCGTGGTTGCCGACGCCGTAGAAGACGGCGAGCTCGCCGAGCTCGGAGGGCAGCGTCGCGAGCGAGCGCTCGACGTGGTCGCCGAGGTCGTCACGCGGCGCGCAGTACTCGTGCGGGATCCGGTACGCGGTCACGAACGAGCCGTCGGCCGCCTCCCAGCGGAAGACAGGCCCCGGCACGTCGGCGTTCTCCTCGGGCTTCGGCCGCAGGAAGACGTACGAGTCCATCCCGCTCCGCGCGAGGATCTGCGGCAGCGACGCGTTGTGGCCGAACGAGTCGAGGTTGGCGCCGGTGGTCGCCGTGATCCCGAAGCGGTCGAGCAGCCAGCGCTGGCCGTAGAGACCTTGGCGCACGAAGGACTCGCCCGACGGGATGTTGCAGTCGGGCTCGATCCACCAGCCGCCTACGATCTGCCAGCGCCCCTCGGCAACGCGCTCACGGATCCGCGCGAAGAGCTCGGGATCGCTCTCCTCGACCCACTGCAGGAAGAGCACGGACGTGTGCGTGAACACGAAGTCGGGCTCCTCGTCCAGCCGGTCCAGCGCGGAGGCGAAAGTCGCGCGTACCTCCTGGTAGCCCTCCGGCCACTGCCACAGCCACACCGGATCGATGTGGGCGTTGCCGATCATGTGCACGACGCGAGTCACGAAACTCCGCACCGGCGCCGGCAAAGCCGGCACCTCCGCTCCTTGGTGAGCTCCGTCGAGCCTACGCTCACGTCGCCGCCCAGCGGTCCACGTCCTCCAGTATCAGGTGCAGGAGGAGCACGTGCATCTCCTGCACGCGCGCCGTGGACGTCGAAGAGACGACGAGCGTGTGCGCGGCGTGCTCGGCGGCGGGTCCTCCATCCCCGCCGCCGAACAGCACCGTGGTGGCCCCCGCCACGCGCGCTTCCGCGAGCGCCTTCACGACGTTCGCGGAGCGCCCGCTGGTCGTGAAGCCGATCGCCATGTCATCAGCGCGCACGAACGCGCGAACCTGTCGCGCGAACGATTCGTCGTAGTCGTAGTCATTGGCGATGCAGGTGAGCACCGTCGGGTCGGCCGCGAACGACTGAGCAGCGAGCGGACGTCGTTCGCGTTTGAACCGTGCGACGAGCTCCTCTGCGAAGTGCATCGAGTCCGCTGCGCTGCCGCCGTTTCCGAACGTGTACACGCGACCGCCCGCCTCGTAGCAGCGGATCAGCGACGCGACGACGGCCTCGACCTCCGGCAGCAGCTCGTCGATGCGGTTCGCGAGGGCAACATGCTCGGCGATCGCCTCGCGCGCGTCAGCCATTCGTGAGTGCGTCTCCGATCGCGGCGCCGTCGAAGACGATCGCGGCCGCGCCCACCACTCCGACGCGGTCACCGAAGGCCGAGATGACGACGTCCACCGTGTCGCCTGCCGGCTGCATCGCTCCCGCGCGCACGGCTTCGCGCACCGGGGCGAGCAGCTGGTCGCCCGAACGCGTCACGCCGCCGCCGAGGACGACGAGCTGCGGCTCGAAGAGATTCACGATCGAGATCAGCCCGCACGAGAGAGCCTCGACGGTCTCGTCCCACACGCGGACCGCCAGCTCGTCGCCGTCGCGCGCGGCCGCGGCGACCCGCTCCGCCGTCGCGCCCGCGAGCCCGGCTTCCTGCGCACGCTCCGCGATCGACGTCCCGGAGACGTACGCCTCGAGGCAGCCGAGCCGGCCGCAACCGCGGCAGCGGCGCCCGTGCCAGTCGACAGTGACGTGGCCGAGCTCGCCGCCGTTTCCGCTCGAGCCGCGGTACAGGCGGCCGCCGATGACGACGCCGCCGCCGACGCCGGTCGAGATCGTGAGGTAGACCATGTTGTCGACGCCCGCGCCGGCGCCCCAGCGGTGCTCGCCGGCGGCCGCTGCGGTCGCGTCGTTCTCGAGCGTGACGCCCCGCTCGTACTCACGCTCCGCGAGCTCCTTCACCGGCACGTCGTGCCAGCCGGGCAGGTGCGGCGGCGCGAGCAGGACCCCCTGCTCCGCGTCGAGGGGCCCGCCGCAGCCGATGCCGATCGCCTCGATCTGCCGCCAGTCGACGCCCGACTCCTCGACCGCCGTGCGGCCGAGCGAGAAGAGGTCGCCGAGCACCGCATCGACGCCGAGCTCGGTGCGGCTCGGCTTGACGACGAAGGAGCGCGTGTGCCCGTCGGCGTCGACGACACCCGCGGCGATCTTCGTCCCGCCGATGTCCAGTGCGAGGACCGGGCTCTGGGGTGCGCCCCCCACGGCCTAGCCCTTGTAGCCCTGGAGCGTGATGCCGCGCACGAAGTACCGCTGGCCGAAGGCGAAGATCAGCAGGAGGGGGATCGTCGACACGACGAACGCCGCCATGATCAGCTCGTAGTCGCCGCTGCCGCCGGCGGACGGCGAGTACACGCCGAGCAGGTCGTAGAGGCCGAGCGGGACCGTGTACTGGTGATAGCCGTGCAGGTAGATGAGCGGCGTCATCAGGTCGTTCCACTTCGCCTTGAACTCGAAGAGGAACGTCACGATCAGCGCGGGCCGCGCGATCGGCACCGCGATCCGCCAGAACATCGTGAAGTAGTTGTCGCCGTCCATGCGCGCCGCCTCGAAGTACTGGCGCGGGATGCCCATGAAGAACTGTCGCTGCAGGAAGATGTAGAACGCGCTGCCGAAGAGGTTCGGCGCCCACAGCGGGATCTGCGAGCTCGAGAGGCCGACGTGGTGCCAGATCAGGTAGACCGGGATCATCGTCACGACGCCCGGCAGCATCATCGTCGCGAGCACGCAGCCGAACAGGAAGTTGCGCAGCGGGAAGCGGAAGTATGCGAACGCGAACGCGGTCAGCGCACTTGCGAAGGTCACGAGCACCGCGGCGAGGATCGTGATGTACATGCTGTTCGCGAACCAGCGCAGGAACGGCGCGGCGTGCCAGATGCTGACGTAGTTGTGGAAGGCGAACGTCGACGGGATCAGCTTGTTGTTGAACACGTCCCCGCGCGTCTTCAGCGAGGCGCTGACCAGCCAGAGGAACGGGTAGATGAAGAGCACGCTGAACGCGGCGAGCAGGACGATGAACGGCACCTGCTTCAGGAGCGGCAGCCGCTGCCGCCACCTCGGCTCCACCGGTCCGAGCGCGACAGGCGGGACCTCGGGTGTCGGCGCGCCCGCGCGCCCTTCGGCCGAGACGCTCGTCATCGCTGCTCCCCCTCGTAGTAGACGAACCGCTTGCTGAAGAGAATCTGAAAGACGGTGATCACCATGATGATCCCGAACAAGAGCCACGCCATCGCGGACGCAAAGCCCATGTGCAGGTAGTCGAACGCCTGCTGGAAGAGGTAGATCACGTACATGAGCGACGTGTCCGAGGAGATCTTCGCGTTGCTCGGGTTGTAGAACGCGGTGTAGATCTGATCGAAGACCTGCAGCCCGTACACGGTCAGGATCACGAACGTGAAGAACAGCGTCGGGCTGATCATCGGCAGCGTCACGTCCTTGAAGCGCCGCCACGCCGACGCGCCGTCGATCGACGCGGCCTCGTAGAGCTGCTGCGGCACGTTCTTGATCGCGGCGAGGTAGAGCACGGTGTTGCCGCCGACCTGCCACACGAGCATCGCCGCGATGCCGGGCTTGATCCAGTTCGGATCGGTCAGCCAGTACGGCTCGGGAATGTGGAAGATCCCGAGGAACTGGTCGACGAGGCCGTACGGCCCGTTGAACATCAGCAGGTACATGCCGCCGATCGCCACCGTCGGCGTCATCACCGGCAGGTAGTAGACGGTGCGGAAGAAGCCGTCGAACCGCGTGATCTTCGCGAGCATGCTCGCGAAGAGGAGGGCGAGACCCATCTCGAACGGCACGTAGATCGCCGTCATCTCGAACGAGTTCTTGAGCGAGAGCAGCGCGTACGGGTCGCTCGCGATCGCGCGGTAGTTCGCGAGGCCGACGCCGTGACTCGGCGCGACGACGCTGTAGTTCGTGAACGAGATGATCGCGCCCCACACCATCGCGCCGGCGGTGAACACGAGGAAGCCGAACGCCCAGGGGGCCAGGAACGCGTAGGCCCACCACGTGTCGCGCTCCCGGAATCCGGACGCCCACCGCCGGGCCCTGTCTCCAGGGCCCGGCCTGCGGGTCGCTACTGCTGCCGTCGCCAAGTGGCTACCGGCGTGACGTTACTTCTTCGTTGCGGCCTTGATCGCCGCGACCGCTTCCTTCTGGGCCTGGTTCAACGCCTGCGTCGGCGTCTGCTGACCCTGGAGGACCCGGTTCACGGCGTTCGTCCAGGCCGTGTTGAACTGAGCGCTGGCCGGCGACGCCGGGATCGCGAAGGAGTACTTCTCCGCGTTCTCGACGGTCGTGATGATGCTCGCCCACTTCTTGGGCTCGCCGGCGGTCGGCTTGTTGATCGCAGCGTCGGCCTTCGCGTTCGCCGTGAAGAGCCCGGTCCAGTACTGGCCGGCCTTCGCGTACGCCGCCTTGCGGATGTTCGCCACAGTCTCCCAGGTGCTTGCCTGGGTCATGGTCTTCATCCACTGGCACGCAGCGGCCACGTTCTTCGCACCCTTCGGGATCGACCACGCCGAGCCCGTCGAGTAGTTGATCGGGTCACCCGTCTTGCTGCGGAACGGAATCGCGGTGACCGTCACGTTCGGCGACGAGGACGCGAGGACGTTGTAGTACCACTCCTCCATCGGCCACGCGCCGACCTGGTTCTTGTCGACCTGGTTGTCCGAGCCGAAGAAGTCCCAGGTGTTCCGGAACGCGAGGAACGCGTTGTAGCCGCCCTGCGCCTGGATGAGGCTGTTCGCATAGGTCAGCGCCGCGATCGCCTGGGGGCTGTTCAGATCGGGGTGCAGACCGTCCTTGCTGAGGATGTTGGCGCCGAACGCCTTCGCCCACAGCGGGAAGAACTCGGGCAGCTTCGGATCGAAGCCGATCCGCGTGACCTGGCTGCCGTTGTGCTGGTACATCTTCAGCGCAGCCTGCTTCAGCACCGTCGGGTTCGCGGTGTTCAGCATCTTGCCGGTGACACCCGACGCGTCGGCCACGTGCGTGTCGACGATGAGCGTCCGGACGTCGAAGAACTCCGGAATGCCGTAGATGTGACCGTTGTAGGTCACCGACTGCAGCGCCGCCTGCCGGTACTGGCTCGTGTCGATCTTGTCGCTCTTGATGCACGAGTCGAGCGGCATGAGGGCGCCCTTCGCGGCGTACGTGCCGACGTACGAGCGATCCCAGTACACGAGATCGGGGACCTGCTTCGAGGCGATGTCCGTGAGGAACTGCTGCTCGTTGAACCCGCCGTTCGGTGCGTTCACCTTTGCCGGGGCGATGGCCTTCTGCGCGATGGCGAAGCGATTCTTCGCCACGTCGTCACCGTTCGTGCCGAACCCCATGATGTTCAGCGTCCCCGAGAACTTCGTCGACTTCGTCGACTTCGAGTGCGCTGCGGCGGCCGTCACGGCAATTGCCGCTACGACCAAAGCGACGGCGAGCGCGCCGATCGCCTTCCACCTACGCGACATGCATCCCTCCCTGTGCCATGGGGCCCGAGCCCCGGGTGTGACAGGCGTGTGGCAACGTCACCACATCTATGTGGGAACGTAACCACACATCCTCCTGGGATGCAAGGACGCCGGAACGCGCTGCTTGTTAGCGCGGGGCCGGGCCGGTCGAGCCGCGGACGACCAGGTGCGGCTGCAAGAGCTCGTGCACGGGGTCGGCGTGCGGCTCGTCGATGCGCCGGATCAGCAGGCGGGCGGCCCGGCGGCCGAGCTCGATCGTCGGCTGGGCGACCGTCGTGATCCCGGGGCTCACCATGCCGGTCCACTGCACGTCGTCGAAGCCCACGAGCGAGATGTCGCTCGGGAGCGCGAGCCCGCGGGCGCGGAAGACGCGCCACGCCTGCTCGGCGAGCAGGTTGTTGGCGGCGAAGATCGCCGTGGGGGCGTGGCGCTCGAGGAGACCGGAGATCCGCTCCTCGGCGGTCGGGTCGTGGAAGGGGAAGCGGAGGATGAGCGACTCGTCGACGGCCAGCCGCGCTGCGGCGTGCGCATCGCGGTAGCCCTGCACGCGACCGGCGTCGCTCGTCCAGTCGGTGTCGACGACGAGCAGCGCGATGCGGCGGTGCCCGAGCTCGAGCAGATGCTCCACCGCTTCGCGCGCGCCGCGCACGTTGTCGATCACGACCCCGTCGCACGGGACGTTCGCAAGTCGCCGGTCGACCTCGACCACCGGCACGCCGCGGCGGTGGAGGAGCGTCATCGCGTCGCTCGCAACCGGCGTGAGGATCACGCCGGGCGTCTTCATCGCCATGAATGCGCGCACGGCTGCGATCTCCTCGCCGCTCTCGCTGTTGTCGCCGACGAGCACCATGCGGTAGTCGGCCTCGCGCAGCGTTTGCTCGATGCCGGCGGCGAGCCCGCCGTAGAAGTGGTTCTCGAGGTCGGAGACGACGACGCCGACGATCCGGCTCGTCTTCTGCTTGAGCGTCTGCGCCGATGCATCGGGCACGTAGCCGAGCCGCTCGGCGGCGGCGAGCAGGCGCTCGCGCACGTCGGCGGCCACGTACCCGCGCCCGCTCAACGCGCGCGACGCGGTCGACTGCGACGTCCCGGCCTCGCGGGCGATGTCGGCAAGCGTGACCGGCTGCGGCTCGTTCCGCCGCGGCTGCAGGTTCACGGTTTCCCGCTCCTACGGCTCATCACGCCCCCGCCAAGCCGACCACGTCTCCCTCAACAGCTGGTAGTCCTCGGACCCAAGTCGTGCGCCGGACCCATCGACGAGATCAGCGTAGTACAGCGCCGGGACGCCGAGTAAGGGCTTTTCCCGCAAGTACTCGCGCCAGGCGTCCAGGCTGGGCACCGCCCAGTCGTCGGTGTCGACGAGCAGCTCGGGGCACGCGGCCCGGGTCACGAGCGCGCGATGGCGCATCTGCGGCACGACCGACTGCGGACCGCTGCCGTCGCCGAGCCGCATCATGTCGTTCAGCCGGATCATGTCGGCGACGTCGACGAATGCCGGGTGCGGCGTCTGCGTGACGAGCAGGGCGTCGGGCTTGGCGGCTTTCGCCGCCCGGTGGACGATCGCCAGCAGCTCGTGCAGCAGGGCGATTCCCCACGAGCCGGAGTGGCTCGTGGCCGCGTAGCCGCTCGGGGTCCGTGCAGTGAAGTCGATCTTCAGGCCGTCGCCGTCGAGGCCGTCCGGCGAGAGCATCGCGGTGACGATCTGCTCGAGCTCTGCCTGCGCCGCCGGGCTCGACGGGTCGAAGCCGAGCGGCTCGCCGGCCGCGTTCCGCACGCAGAGCTCCGGCGGCAGACCCTCCGCATCCCACGCCTTCCACCAGAGCAGCACGCGCTGCCCGCGCTCGTGCTTGCACGCGATCCAGCCGCCCAGGTCCGGCCACTTCGCCGTGTCCGGCTCGTTGCGGCCGTACGTCGACTGCCACTTGTCGTCGATCGTCAGCGTCCCCGGCACGAGCTGCTCACGCTCGAGGATCGCGAGATAGTCGTCGTACTCGGCCTGTGTGGCGAGGTCCGGCGCGCGGCCGCCGGCTGCGTCTGCACGCGCGACCTGCGCGCCCCAGCCGCAGAAGATCGGCTCGCTCCACCACGCAGGCTGCTCGCGCGCCTCGACCGGCGGCGCCGCGCCGCGCGCGACGAGGCTCGCGCGATGTGCGCGCAGGCCGTCGTACGGATCGGCGACGCCGGGTGTGAGCAGCAACGTCGGCGCGTCGAACGTGCCGTCAACGTCGGTGTGCCCCTCGTACTGGAAGGCGAGCGCGAACGCGCGGTCGCCGCCCTCGTAGACGAGCTGCGGGAAGCGCAGCTCCGCCATCGGCGCGACAACCGAGATGCCGATGTCGCCCAGGACGACGTAGAGCGGCGCGGGCGTGAAGAACCAGTGGCCGCGTCCCGGGTCGGAATCGCCGACGACGCCGATTGCAGCGGGCTCCGACGATGGACGCGTGACGCGTTCCGGGTCGTCCGGATTCGGCGAGAAGAGCGTCGTCGCGCGGGTGCCGCTCGGCAGCAGCCCGTTCGGATTGCCCGGGAGCAGCGAGCGCGCTGCGAGCAGACGCGCGGTGTCGAGCGCGCCGCGGCCACGTACCCGTGTGCGCACCTCGAGCCCGTCGCCGGTGCAGGCGAGCGTGACGACCGCCTCGTCCCAGGCCGTCGAGCGGCGGCGCACCTCGACGACGCCGTCTGCAACGAGCACCGGCGCGTCGACGGCGAGCGTCTCGTCGGGACTGCCGACCGCGTCGAGCGCAGCGAGCGGGCGCAGGCGAAGCGGGCCGAAGTCGGCGAAGAGCCCGTCGTCGGAGACCTCCACGCGGCAGCCGGAGCGCTCGACGATCACGTGACGTCCACCAGCGCTTCCGCGAGCTGTCCGTGACGCACGCCGCCGACGGTGACGTCGGCCGCGATTCGCGCGCGCCGCACCGGTGCGTCGCCCACGGTGACGCGGAAGCGGTTGGCGGCCGTTGGCTCGGCGCGCCAGCCATCCGGCAGCACGAGCTCGATCTCGGCCGGGCTGCGATCGACCTCCACCTCGACGTCGAGGCTCGAGCCGCGCGCGACCGTCGAACGGTACGGCTCGATGCGCGCCTCGACGCGCTCCGGCGGCAGCAGCTCGCGGTGCAGTGCCGCGACGCGCTCGCCGTGCCGGCGCAGCGTCTCGAGCACCGCGTCGTCGACCTCGAGCGGCGGCCAGTGGCCGCTCACGATCAGGTCGGGCCGCAGCTTCGCGTACAGCGCGGCGCTGGCGACGTAGTCGTCGAAGCCGAACCGGTTGCGGTACTGGTAGTTCGGGATCAGGTGCGGCGCCGCGTACTGCTGGTCGGCGGTCGCGAGCACGCGCCGGCCGTCCACCTCGAGCTCGATCGCCACCTGGTAGCGCGCGTGCCCGGGCAGCGGGTGCAGCGTGAGCTCGTATTCCTGCCAGCGGAACGGCTGCTCGAGCGGCAGCGTGCGGTCGGCTCGCACCGGGTCGTACCAGAGGCAGGGCAGGTCGTAGCGGTGCGGCTCGGCGAGGATCGGCGCCACCGTCTCGGGGATCCAGGCCTCGACGCCTCTGGCAGCGCGCAGCAGGTTGATGCCGGCGACGTGGTCGTCGTGGAAGTGCGTCGGGATGACGACCTCGACGTCGAAGTCCTCGAGGGTCGTCAGCAGCGGTCGCCGCCCGGCGCGGTCGGCGTTGAGCGACGAGCCGGTCCAGAGGTCGTAGCCCCAGTCGATCAGCAGGACGCGGCCCGACTCCGACGTGAGCGCGTACGAGGTCGCGAACGACGCGCGGCTGCGCAGCAGATGCGGTGACAGCTCCTCCCACGGGTTGCGAAACCACTCCTCGAAGTCCCAGTCGTCCTCCCGGCGCAGCGACATCAGCTCGCGCAGCCGGCCGCGTGTCCGGGCGATCGCCGCGGGTGGATCGGCGATCGGCTCGCCGTGGGACGGCAGCAGCAGGTCCGGCTCGCGGCCGGCAACGACCGCGAGCGAGAGGCTCGTGGCGATCTGGCCTTCGACGCCGGTGTAGGTCCACTGCGTCGCGGCGAGCGACCACACCTGTCCGTCGCCGTAGATCAGGTCGCCCGTGAACGCAAAGCGGCGGCCTCCGAGCTCGGCGAGATAGCTGACCGAGCCGACCGTGTGGCCCGGCGTCGGCAGCGCATACAGCTCGACGCCGCCGTACCTCCGCCGCCGGTACTCGTCGACGACGCCCGCGATCGCGACCGGTTCGAGCAGCGAGAAGCGATCCTCACGCAGCTCGTAGTCGTTGTCGAGCCGCCGCATCTCCCAGTGACGGTCGACGTGCTCGATCAGGTCGCGCTCGACCGGCGGCGCCCAGATGCGGATCCCCGCCTCGGCGGCGCGCGCGAGGCCCTGGACCTGATCGCGATGGTGGTGCGTCAGGACGACGTCGGTCACCCGGTCGATTCCGAGCTCGGCCAGCCGGTCGAGCGCGAGCCCGCTCCCGAAATCGACGAGCGTCGCCTCGCGGCCCGTCCGCAGGACGTACACGTTGCACGTGTCGCGGAGCAGAAAGAGGTCGGGGGCGACGTCGCTCAGCACGCCGTCTCAGTCTAGGCCTCGTGTGGCAACGTTTGCACATCCGGCCCAGTGGCGTTATTTTCCTGCCGTGGCGCAGATCGTCCTCGACCACGTCAGCAAGGAGTACACCGGCGGCGTTCGCGCGGTGGACGACGTCTCACTGACGATCGACGACGGCGAGTTCGTCGTCCTCGTCGGTCCGTCGGGCTGCGGGAAGACGACGCTGCTGCGGACGATCGGCGGGCTCGAGACGGCCACGCACGGCAAGATCCTGATCGGCGAGCGCGACATGACGCGTGCCGCGCCGGGATCGCGCGACCTCGCGATGGTCTTCCAGAACTACGCGCTCTACCCGCACATGACCGTGCGCAAGAACCTCGGCTACGGGCTCCGCGTGCGCAAGGTGCCGCGGCAGGAGCGCGACCGCCGCGTCGTCGAGGTGGCGAAGCTGCTCGGGCTCGAGGAGCTGCTCGAACGCCGCCCGCGCCAGCTCTCCGGCGGCCAGCAGCAGCGCGTCGCGATGGGCCGCGCGATCATCCGCGAGCCGAAGGCGTTCCTGATGGACGAGCCGCTGTCGAACCTCGACGCGAAGCTGCGCGTGACGATGCGGACGTCGCTGCAGCAGCTTCACGCGCGACTCGGCGTCACGACCGTGTACGTGACGCACGACCAGGTCGAGGCGATGACGCTCGGTCAGCGCGTCGCGGTGATGCGGGACGGCCAGCTGCAGCAGATCGACGCGCCGCAGCACCTGTACGAGCATCCCGCGAACCTGTTCGTCGCGGCGTTCATCGGCTCGCCCGCGATGAACCTCGTGCGCGCGCAGGTCGGCGACGAGGTGCAGTTCGGCGACTACACGGTGCCGCTGAACGGCACGCGCCCGGGCTCGAGCGGCGAGCTCATCTTCGGCGTCCGGCCGGAGGCGTTCGAGGACGTCGCGTTCGCGTCGCCGGACCTGCCGCAGATCGAGGTGCGCGTCGAAGTGCTCGAGGAGCTCGGCTCCGACGCGTACGTGTTCTTCGAGGTCGCTGCGCAGCAGGTGGTCGTCGAGGACGCGATCGCCGACGAGAAGGAAGACCACGCGGGTCTGCTCGCCGCCCAGCACGACCGGGCGCTGTTCGCCGCGCGCGTCGACTCGCGCACGAAGGCGCGCGTCGGCCACAACCTGAGGCTCGCCATCGACCCCTCGCGCTTCTACTTCTTCTCGCCCGACACGGGCGAGCGGCTCCAGACTGACTCCGCCTAGCGTCCTCTGCGTCGGCCTGGCGACGAAGGACACCGTGCTCGCGGTGCCGTCGCTCCCTGCGCCGGACGGCCGCGTCGTCGCGCGCGAGGCGGTCGTGGCAGGAGGCGGGCCTGCGGCAACCGCGGCGGTGACGCTCGCGCGGCTGGGTGTCGACGTCGCGTTCGCGGGCTCGGTCGGCGCGGACGACGCCGGTGCGTTCGTTCTCGAAGCCCTCGCGGGCGAAGGCGTCGACGTCTCACGCGTCTCGGTCGCACGCGGCGCGCGCACGCCGGAGAGCACCATCCTCGTAGACGACGCGGGCCGGCGCGCCATCGTCCACGTCGCGGGGGACGCGCCGCTCCACCTCGTCGACGCAAACGGCAGTGCCTGGGTGCACGTCGATCATGTGGGGTTCGCCCACGCGAGCGGTGCGAAGGTCTCGCTCGACGGGGGCAACCCGATCGAGCGTCTCGACCTCTCCGGCGTCACGCTCTACGCGCCGACCGAGGAGCGGCTGCGCGCCGAGTTCGGCGACGCGGGCGCGGCGCTCGCCGCCGGCGCCGAGCTCGTCGTCGTGACGCGCGGTGAACGCGGCAGCACCGCGACGACCGGCGACGGCCGGATCGTCGAGGAGCCCGGCGTGCCGTGCCCCAACCTCGTGAGCACACTCGGCGCCGGCGACGTGTTCCACGGAGCCCTGCTCGCCTACCTGCTCGAGGACGCGCCGCTCGAGCGCGCGCTGCGGGCGGCGAACACCGCCGCGTCGCTCTCGTGCCGCGCGCTCGACAGCCGCTCGGCGATCCCGACCCGCGACGAGCTCGAGGCGGCGCTCGCATGACGCTGCAGCCCTGGTGGCGCGACGCGGTCGTCTACGAGATCTACGTCCGCAGCTTCGCCGACGCGGACGGCGACGGCCTGGGCGACCTCGCGGGCATCCGCTCGCGGCTCCCGTACCTCGCCGAGCTCGGCGTCGACGCGGTCTGGCTCACGCCGTTCTTTCCCTCGCCGGGCGCCGACCACGGCTACGACGTCGCCGACTACATCGACGTCGACCCGGCGTTCGGCTCGCTCGGCGACTTCGATGCGCTGGTCGCCGACGCGCACGCGCACGGCATCCGCATCGTCATCGACCTCGTCCCGAACCACACGTCGATCGCGCACCCGTGGTTCCGCGAGCATCCCGACTACTACGTCTGGGCCGACGAGCCGAACAACTGGCTCTCCGTCTTCGGCGGGCCTGCGTGGGAGCGCGACGAGGAGACGGGGCGCTACTACCTGCACCTGTTCGCACCCGAGCAACCGGATCTCGACTGGCACAACCCGGAGGTGCGCCGCGAGTTCGATGCGATCCTCCGCTTCTGGCTCGACCGCGGCGTCGACGGGATCCGCGTCGACGTGGCGCACGGGTTGTTCAAGGATCCCGCGCTCGCCGACGAGCCGGAGCCGGTCCCGGGTGCCGAGCTGCACTCGTTCGACCGACGCACGGCGATCGACCAGCCCGAGCTGCATCCGCTCTATCGCGAGTGGCGGGCGCTCGTCGACGGGTACCCGGGCGAGCGCTTCCTCGTCGGCGAGGTGTTCTTCCGCGACCCGAAGCGCGTCGCCGCGTACACGCGCCCCGACGAGCTCCATCTGGTGTTCAACTTCACGCTGCTCTTCGAAGACTGGGAGAGCGCGGGGATGCGCAGCGCGATCGAGCGAACGTTGACGAGCCTCGGCGAGGTCGACGCGGCCGCGAGCTGGGTGCTCGAGACACACGACGTCGCACGCCTGCCCACGCGCTACGGCGGCGGCGCGGACGGGCTCCGCCGGGCGCGCGCCGCACTGCTCCTGCTGCTCGCGCTGCCCGGTGCGGCGTTCCTCTACCAGGGGCAGGAGCTCGGCCTCGAGGAGGTCGAGCTCGCGCCGGACGAACGGCAGGACCCGATCTTCTTCCGCACGAACGGCGAGCGGCTCGGCCGCGACGGCTGCCGCGTGCCGCTTCCGTGGACCGCCGACGCGCCGGCGTTCGGCTTCTCGGCCGGGACGCCGTGGCTGCCGCAGCCGGCGAGCTTCGGCGCCCGCAGCGTCGCCGTCGAGCGCGACGACCCGGGCTCGATGCTCCAGTTGACGCGCGCCGCGATCGCCCGCCGTCCGCACGGCGTGTTCGCCTGGCGAGACAGCCCGCCGGGCACGCTCGCGTTCGCGCGCGGCGACCTGCTCTGCCTGGTGAACGTCGATGGCGCGCCGACGCCACTGCCCGAGGGCGAGCTCGTGCTCGCCTCGGAGGAGATCGGGGACGCGCTCGGGCCGGGCGCGGCGGTCTGGCTGCTCACTCCGTGACGCGTAACACAGAAACCTGGTTCGCAGAACCAGGTTTCAGCCTGTGACGCTTCGCAGCGCAGCGAGCTCCCGCGGCAGCGCAACCTCCGGCTCGGCGAGCTCCGGATGCCAGCGCTTCTCCCACTCGACGGTGAGCCAGCCGTCGTAGCCCGCGAGCGCGGCGAGGGCCTCGCGCACCGGAACCTCGCCTTCGCCGAGCGGGACGAGCTGCCACGCGTCGCCGTCCCGGCGCGCGTCCTTCACGTGCACCAGTCGAATGCGGTCGCCGAGCGCGCGGACGACGTCCTGGGGCGACTCGCCGACGCGGGTCGGGTGGTGAAGGTCCCAGATCGCTGCGAACGACGGATTGTCGACGCGGCGCAAGAGCTCCGCGACGCGCACCGCGCTCGCAAACGCATCGTGGGTCTCGAGCGCGACCGTCACGTCGTCGGCAAGGAGCGGCTCGAGCCGGCGCGCGACGTCGTCGAGATCGGCGACCTCGCCGCCGAAGACGCGAATCGTGTCGGTGCCCCACTCGCGCGCGAGCTCGAGCGCAGCCGGGAGCTCGTCCTCGAACGGCCCCGCGAGCTCGATCGACGTGTCGAGGCAGACGAGCGTCGTCGCAGCCAGCGCGGCGGCAACGGCCCGACGCCGGTCGCCGGAGAGCGCAGCGATGTCGATCGGATCGCCGTCGAGCAGCCGCAGCTCGAGCCCGTCGTAGCCGTACTCGCTCACCGCCTCGACCGCGCGCTCGAGCGTCCACCCCGGCGCAGCGAGGTTCGAGAACGCGATCATGCGCCGCGCAGCTGCGAGAGCAGCGCCGCGTACGCGTCGCGATCGACCGGCAGCGGGACGGCGCGCTCCTCGTGCGTCGAGAGCACGATCGCGTTGGCGAGGTCGAGCGACCAGATCGCCTCGCGCGCGGGCACGTACGGCTCACGACCCTCACGCACCGCGGCGGCGAAGTCCTCGTGCACGTCGCGGTGGTCGCCGCGACCGGGCGGCAGCTCGACGTCGGCCCGTACGCGCGCCGGCGAGGCGAACATCTCGGTCGCCGCGACCAGATGCTCCGAGACAGGCGGCTCGAAGCGCTCGAAGGCGATCGTCTCGCCGACGATCTCGATGCGCCCGCGGTCGCCGACGAGCTCGATGCGCTGCACGCCCGGCTCGAGCGTCGACACGGCGAGCGTGCCGACGGCGCCGTTCTCGTACGCGAGCAGCGCGGTCGCCGTGTCCTCGGCTTCCATCGGCTGCGCGCGGCGCTCCGCCACACCCCACGCCGTCTGCGGCGGCCCGGCGAGGTGGCAAAGCAGGTCGAGCGTGTGCGGCGCCTGGTTCATCAGCACACCGCCGCCTTCGCCCTTCCACGTCCCGCGCCAGTCCGCGCTCGCGTAGTAGGCGTGCGGGCGGTAGAGCGGGTCGACGATCGAAGCGCGCACGAGCGGCCCGAGCCGGCCGTCGTCGATCAGTCGCTTCGCCGCGCGGATCACCGGCCGGAAGCGCTGCTGGAAGCAGACGCCGAGGAGTCGTCCGGCCCGGTCGGCGGCGGCGATCATCGCGTCGGCCTCGCGCGCCTCCGGTGCGAGCGGCTTCTCGCAGAGGACGTGCGCGCCGGTTTCGAGCGCGGCGATCGCCAGCTCGGCGTGGGAAGGATGCGGCGTGCCGATGACGACCACGTCGAGCTCTTCGGCAAGCAGCTCGCCGGCGTCGGCGAAGGCGCGGCAGCCGGCGTCGTGTGCGCGCGCGGCCGCCGCTTCGCGGTTGAGGTCGCTGATGCCGACGAGCTCGACGCCGTCGAGCCCGCGCAGCGCCTCGAGGTGCATGCCGGCAACGACGCCGGCGCCGATCAGGCCGTAGCGCAGCGTCACCGCAGCGCCCTCAGCGCGGCGACGCAGTCGCGTGTCGCGAGCTCGCCGCTGCCGTCGCGCGTGTAGTGCGTCTCGAACGAGAAGTAGCCGTCATACCCTGCGTCGTCGAGAAATGCGAGCTGTGCGGCGAAGTCGACGATGCCGTCGCCGATCCGCGTCCACTCGCCGGCCGGGGTGACGTCCTTCAGGTGCACGTGGGCGACGCGGTCGACGATCGACTCGAGACCGCCGAGCCCGTTCCACGCCGACGGGTCGAGCATGGCGGCGTTTCCCGGGTCCCAGATCACGCGCAGCTCGGGCGCGCGGGCCGCGTCGAGCGCCGCGCGCGTCTCCGCCGCGCTGGCGACGTTGCACTCGTGCTCGTTCTCGAGCGCCAGCGTGAAGCCGGCCGCCTGGGCGGACGCGGCGGCCGCGTCGAGCGCACGCCCGAGCTCGGGCAGCGCTGCGGCCGGGTCGGCCTCGCGCCAGTACCCGAAGGCGCGCACGATCGGCGCACCGAGCGCCGCTGCCGCACGCAGCGCGCCTGCGAGCACCGCTTCCTGCTCCTCGCCGCGGTCGCACTTCAGGAACGGCGAGGCGACCGCGGTCACGCCGAAGCCGCGGCGGTCCAGCTCCGCGCGGACCGATGCAAGCTCGTCATCCGAGTGGTCGACGATCTGCCGCCCGTCGAGCGTGCGCAGCTCGACGGCGTCCAGGTCGAGCTCCTCGCAGACGTCGAGCGCCCGGCCGAGGCCCGGCACGATCTCGTCGGTGATCACGCTCAACCGCACCGAGTGCTTGTATCACCTGGATGAGCTCCGTCTCCGGCCTCTTCGCTCTCGACGGCCGCGTCGCGGTCGTGACCGGCGCGTCCGGCGTGCTCGGCAGTGCGATCGCGCGCGGCCTCGCCGGCGCCGGCGCACGAGTGGGGTTGCTCGCGCGGCGGCGGGACCGGCTGGAGGAGCTCGCCCGGGAGCTCGACGGCGCGTTCGTTCTCGAGGCCGACGTGCTCGACCGCGACTCGCTCGAGCGCGTGCGATCGGAGCTCGGCCGGCTGGACGTGCTGGTGAACGCGGCGGGCGGGAACGTGCCGGCGGCGACCGGCGCGTTCTTCGAGCTTCCGGCCGAGGCGATCGACGAGGCCGTGAAGCTGAACTTCAACGGGACGCTCCTGCCGTGCCAGGTGCTGGGCGCGACGATCGGCGAGGGCGGATCGATCGTCAACATCTCGTCGCTCGCCGCGCATCGTGCGCTGACGCGCGTCGTCGGCTACGGCGCCGCGAAGGCGGCGGTCGAGAACCTCACGCGCTGGCTCGCCGTCGAGCTCGCGCCGCGGGGCGTACGCGTGAACGCGATCGCGCCCGGGTTCTTCCTCGCGGAGCAGAACCGCGCGCTCCTTCTCGACGACGCGGGCGCGCTGACCGAGCGCGGGGAGAAGATCGTCGCCGCGACGCCGGCCGGACGCTTCGGCGAGCCGCACGAGCTCGCCGGCACCGTCGTCTGGCTCGCGAGCGACGCTGCGTCGTTCGTGACGGGCACCGTCGTGCCGGTCGACGGCGGCTTCGACGCCTTCAGCGGCGTCTAGACCCGGTACGCGCGCTTCACGAGGTCGTATGCGAGCTCGCGGGCGATGCGGCGCGCCTCGTCCTCGGTGGCGAAGCCGGCGGCGACGCGGCGCGCAAGCCACCCGGACGTGCGCCGGCGCCAGAGGTCGTGCCGCGCGGGGAGCGTGGTCAGTGCGCGCGCGTCGTCCACGAAGCCGGCGAGGTTGCGAATTCCGGCCGTCTCGACGACGCGGTCGAGAAAGCGGTCGATGCCGAGCGGGCTGTCGTGGAACCACCACGGGCAGCCGAGCAGCACTGCCGGGTAGTGGCCGGCGAGCGGCGCGAGCTCGCGGCTGTACGTGCTCTCGTCGAGAGTGAAGAGGATCAGCGTGAAGCTCGGCTCGTTGCCGCATGCCTCGAGCAGTGGCTGCAGGCCGCGCGTCCAGTCGGCAGCGACGGGGATGTCGGCGCCGAGGTCGCGGCCGAAGCGCGCAGCGAGAGGCGCATTGTGGTCGCGGAAGCTGCCGAGGTGCAGCTGCATGACGAGGCCGTCGTCGAGGCTCATGCGCGCGAACTCGCTCAGCATGTGCGCCTCGAACGCGCGCGCCTCCTCCGCGGAGACGTCACCCGCGAGTGCGCGCGCGAACAACCGCGTCGCGTCCGCCGGCGAGAGCCTGGTCGTATCGGTGCTCGTCGCCGCGTGGTCGGTTGCCGTCGCGCCCACGTCCTTGAACGCTGCGCGCCGCTCGGCGAGCGCGTCGAGAAACGATGCGTAGTCACCCAGGTCGCGCCCCACGCTCGCCTCGAGCTGGGCGAGCGCGTCGCGCCAGCCCGGCGCGTCGAGGGCGACGACCGCATCGGGGCGGAACGTCGGCCGGATGCGCGGCGCGAGCTCCCGATGCGCGTCGAGCGGCGCGCCGGCGGGGTCGGTGGTCGAGAGGCACTCGATCTCGAACCGCTCGAGCAGCGCAGGCGGCGCGAATGCGGGCGAGGCGAGCTGCTCCTCGATCGCGTCGTAGGCATCCGTGGTGAGCTCGTCGACGCCGAAGACGTTCGCGAGCGTCTCGCGCAGCCAGAGTCCGGACGGCGTGAGCGCGAAGAGCTCCGCGTTCGCGACGAGCAGCTCCCAGACGTCGCGGTCGTCCCCCCGCGTCGCCTCGAACGGCACGCCCTGTGAGTAGAGCATCCGCACGACGTAGTGGTCGCTCGTGACGAACAGCCGGCCGGGCTGCTCGAGCCGCGCGCCCGGCTCGGAGAAAAGCCGCACGTCGATGTGGCCGTGCGGGCTGACGAGCGGCAGCCCCGCGATCTCGCGGTGGAGCTGGAGCCCGAGCTCACCGCCCTCGATGTAGCGGTCATCCCTCAGGCGCGCCACAGCCCGAGTCCCGGATCGGCGATGTACCCGTCGCCGACGATGTCGGCGGCCTCGCCGTACGGCAGGTAGCGGAAGCCGGCGCGCTCGACGTCCTCACGCGAGAGCTGCGGCCCGGGCGCGTACGTCACGGTGAAGCGGCCCTCGCTCGAGCCGTGAATCAGATGCGCGACCGTTGCGAGGTTCGCTGCGAGCTCGCCGTCGGACGCCATCGCCGCGAGCGCCGCCTCGCGTCCGTGGTAGCCGTGGCGGCGGATGAGCGCGTCGATGACCGGATCCTCGCCGAAGCGCTCGACTCCCGGCGCGAGGATGACGAGGTCGCCGCCGTCGGCCATCGCGCGCCGGGTGCGGTAGATCGCCTTGTTGCCGAGCCAGGTCGAGCGGTACTCGGCCGGATCGAGGTTGACGACGCAGAGCCGGAACGGCTCGGGCACCGTCTCGATGTTCACGCGCGCCGAGAGCTCGGCCGCCGCACGGAACGCCTCACCGCCCGCCGCGCGCGTGCCGCCCTCGCCGATGAAGACGTCGTGCAGCACATTGCCGCCGCGCCGCGCCTCGACGACCGTCAAGGCGAAGAGCACGCGACACCGCGGCTCGACAAAGCGATCGAAGCCGCGGTCGAGCAGCGTGCGGACCGGCGCGTCGACGTGTCCCATCGTCTGCTCGATCCCGTAGACGGCGCTGACGAAGTGGCTGCGCTGGATCGTCTCCGTTCCGCCGAGTCCGATCGTGATGTGCTTCGTGTAGCCGCCGAAGCCCGCAACCTCGTGCGGCACGATCTGCCCGACCGCGACCACGAGGTCATAGGTGTCGTCGACGAGCGCGCGGTTGACCGCGAACGGCAGCGACAGCCCCAGCTCGAAGCCGGCGACCTCGTCGACCTCGTCGGCCGGCAGCTCGCCGATCGTCACGACGTCGTCGCGCCAGCGATGGTGAAGGAGCTTGGACGCCTCGATGGCGTCGCCGAACATCAGCCGGCACTCCTCCGGCCCGAGCGGCTTGTGCGTGCCGAGCGCCGGCATGACGTCGAGCTGCTCGAGCTCGGGCTCGAGCAGCGGATGGAGGCGAGCGACGATGTCCCCGGCGCGCGAGTGCAGGCGCGTCTGATCCGGCGGGACGAGCAGGACGCGGCGCGCGCCCGTGCCCGCGACGGCGCGCAGGAGCTCGTCGACAGCCGAGGTGAGCTCCACGGCTACTTCGCCGGCAAGGAGCGCGCGTAGCCCACGCCGCGCTCGACCCACGCGCGAAGGGCTTGCTCGGTCTCGAGCCGGTCGCTCTCCACGCGCAGCCAGCCCGCCATCGGCCGCCCGCGCATCACCGCCACACTCGCCGTGCCGTCGGCGGTGAGCGCGTCGCTCTGCTCGGGATCGACGCGAACGAGCGCCCCGCCCTGACCGCTCGCCGCGATCGCCATGTTCCCGTCGACGAGGAACGCCAGCCCGCCGAACATCTTCTTCTCGGTGACGTTCGGCTCGTCGGCGACGAGCGCGCGGATGCGCTCGGCAAGCCTCTCGTCGTAGGCCATCACGCGATCGTACTCACGATCCGGCGCGGGCATGGCGAAGGCGCCGGGAACGTCCTAGCATCGGCGTGAGTGGCGGACAGCTCCGATCCCGTCGTGGTGCTGAGCGAGCGGACGCTCTTCGAGACGAGCGCCGTCGGCATCGCGATCACCGACGGCGACCGCCGGTTCCTCGAGTGCAACCAGACGCTCGCGACGATGCTCGGCTACGACAGCCCCGACGAGCTCGTGGGCATCAGCGGCGTCGATCTCACGTATCCCGCAGACACCGCCGAGATCGCGGCGGCGATCGACGCCCTTCGCCGCGCGCCCTCGGGCGAGGATCAGCTCGACCGGCGCTACCGCCGCAAGGACGGGGCGCCCATCGCCCTGCGGCTCCGGGCGGCGCCGATCCCCGGCACCGGCATGTTCTTCTCGTTCTTCGAGGACGTGACGGCGCAGAAGCAGGCGGAGCTCGACGCGCTGCGCCGGGCGCAGCTCCTCGACCGCGCCCAGGAGATCGCCCAGATGGGTGCGTACGTGATCAACCTCGAGCGCGAGACGATCCTCATCTCCGCGCAGTTCGCGCGGCTGCTGCGGGCGGGCGACGAGGAGTTCGAGCTGCCGCTCGCCGAGTATCGCGAGCGCTTCTACCTGCCGGAGCGCCGCGAGCTCGCGACCGCACAGTGGCAGGAGCGCTACGCGGCCGGCGAGGAGCGCGTCGAGGTCGGCGGCCAGCTCGTGCGCGCCGACGGCGAGCGGATCTGGGTTCGGTCGGTCGAGGCCCGCACGGAGCTCGGCGACGAGACGCTCATGCTCGGTATCACCCGCGACGTGACGGCACAGCACCTGGCCGAGGAGCAACGGCGGGAGCTCGAGGACCGCCTGCGCCAGTCGCAGAAGCTGGACGCGCTCGGCCAGCTCGCAGGCGGCGTTGCCCACGACTTCAACAACCTGCTCACGGTGATCGCGGGCGCGACGACGCTCGCGCTGCTCGACATCCCGGACGGTGAGACGCGCGAGCATCTCGAGGAGGCGGTGCACGCAGCTGAGCGCGCGTCGGAGCTGACGCGCAAGCTGCTCGTGTTCGCACGCCGGCAGCCGGTGGAGCAGAAGACGCTCGACCTGAACGAGGTCGTCACCGACGCTCGCCGGTTGCTCGAGCGCCTGATCGAGCCGGCGATCGAGATCTCCGTGGAACTGACCGGCGAGCCGCTTCCGGTCGTGGGCGACATCGGGCAGCTCGAGCAGGTGCTGCTCAACCTCGCACTGAACGCCCGCGACGCCATGCCGCGCGGTGGGCGGCTCACGATTCGGACGCGGCGCGAGGCCGAGCGCGAGCAGGGCGTCATCTCGGTCGAGGACACGGGGGTCGGGATGGCGCCCGGCGTCGTCGAGCGGATCTTCGAGCCGTTCTTCACGACGAAGGCGCCCGACAAGGGAACCGGTCTCGGTCTCGCAACCGTGTTCGGGATCGTGGACGCCGCCGGCGGCGACATCGACGTTGCGACCGAGGTGGGTGTCGGCACGTGCTTCACGGTGCGCTGGCCGCTCGGCGCGGACGACGCGGTCGAGGCCACGAAGAACGGTGCGGGGCGCGCCACCGGCGGCGTCGACGGCGGAGGGCTCCGAGCACTCCTCGTGGACGACGACGAACACGTCCGCCGCACGCTCGCGCGTGTGCTCCGCGCCGCCGGCTGCGGCGAGGTCGTCGCGCTCGGAAGCGGCGCCGAGGCCCTCGCGCACATCGCGAACGACGCCGCCTTCGACGTGCTCGTGACCGACCTGATCATGCCGGCCATGAACGGCATCGACTTCGCGGCGGCGATCCGCGCGCGGTCGCCGTCGCTGCCGATCCTGTTCGTCTCCGGCTCCTCCGAGAACGCAAGGCTCGCGGCGTCCCAGCCGAACGCGGAGTTCCTCGCGAAGCCGGTCACGATCGAGGCGATCGCCGCGGCGCTGTCGCGCCTCGTGCCGCGCTAGACGCGTCAGTCGTAGTGGGTGAGCGACGGCCAGAGCGCCGGCCACGGCGCGGTCGTCCGGCACAGCAGGACCGGCAGACCCTGCTCGTCGTTGTCGAGCCCGACGCGGTCGTCGATGCGGGCAAGGCGGCGGCAGTCCGTGAACTGCGGCGCGAGCTCACCGCCGTTGTCGAACCCGAGCACGAGCGCGCGGTCGTCGCGCGCCGGCGGCTCACCCCACTCGCTGAAGCCGTTGTGGCCGCTGTACGGACGCGGCAGACCGTGCGATCGGCCGAGCACCTCGAGCGCGCCGGCCTCGCCGTAGTTGCCCGTGAAGATCGCCGTGTGCGCGCGCGTCGCGGGCGGGAGCGACCGCCACGCGTGCGCGACCGTGTCGATGAAGCGCGGCCAGCCGACCTGCTCGCCGAGATCGGGGTTGATCGCCATCGGCACGCTTCCCTGCAGCGACCGCTCCGGCAGGAGCGGCAAGGCGATGAACGCGCCGATCGCGGCGGAGAGCCCGATCGCGATCACCCATGCGCGCGTGCGCGTCCGCCGGCCCGCGACGACCACGGCGCCGACGCCGAGCAGCGCCGGATACAGGCTCGCGAGGTAGTACGCCTTGCCGTTGCCGACGATGTACGCGACTCCGAGCACGCCGTAGGTCACCGGCAGGAAGCGGTAGACGCGAAGTGACGCGCGCCGGAACGGCGCGGCAAGGGCGGCGATCCACACGGGCGCGAGCACCGGGCTGACCATGACGAGCTGGAACGGGATGAACCCGATGCGACCGCCTTCGGCCGAGCCGCCGACGTTGCCGGCGACGGTCACCTGCGGCCACCCGTGCACCTGCTGCCAGATGAGGTACGGCGCAGCGAGGGCGACCGCGGCGGCGACGCCGCCGAGCGACCACCAGCTCCGGAACGGCCAGCGCGGGCCGAGGACGAGCAGCGCGGCGGTGACGACCGTCGCGACGATCCCGACTTGCGGCTTCGCCTCGAACCCGATGCCGACGACGATCCCGGCGACGAGAAGCGGCGGGCCGCTCCGGCGCGCGATCGCGCGCACGACGAGCCAGAGGAGAGCCGTCGTCGAGAGCAGGTCCGGGGTCGTCGTCGTGACGAAATGCCCGACGGCGAGCGCGAACCCGGACGACGCCGTGCAGCCGGCGGCGATCAGCTGCGCGCGGCGGCCGCCGCCGAGCTCGCGCGCAACGAGCGCGGAGAGCACCGTCGTGACCGCGGACACGATCGCGGACGGCAGGCGCAGCAGGAACAGCGAGTGCCAAATCGCGTTCATCGCCGCGCACAGCAGCGGCACGAGCGGCGGCTGGTCCGGGTAGCCGAACGCCGGATGCGAGCCGGCGACGATGAAGTACAGCTCGTCGCGGTGGTAGCCGTACCGCGTGCTCGTCGCGAGCAGCGCCGCGAACTGCACCGCCGCGATCGCGCCGACGTACCGGGATAGGGACGGCGTCCGCACGCCGCGGAGACTCTCAGATGATGCGGTCGCCGGTCACCCGGCGAATCTCGTCGAGCGTCGAGATGCCCTCGTAGACCAGTCGCAACCCGTCGTGACGCAGTGTCGTCATGCCCTCGTCGACAGCCGCGGCGAAGATCTCGTCGGTCGAGCTGTTGATCAGGCGGCGGATCTGGCCGTGCACGGGCATCACCTCGTACAGTGCGACCCGGCCGCGGTAGCCCGTGCCGGCGCAGTGCGGGCAGCCGCGCGAGCGGAAGAGCGAGCGGCCGTCCGGCTCGAGCCCGAACTGCGAGAGCTCCTCGTAGCCCGGCTCGTACTCCTCCCGACACTCGAGGCACAGCCGGCGGGCGAGGCGCTGCGCGACGATGCAGTTGACGGTGCTCGCGAGCAGCGACGGCTCGACGCCCATGTCTTTCAGCCGCTCGATCGAGCTCGCGGCGTTGTGCGTGTGCAGCGTCGTCAGGACGAGGTGACCTGTCATCGCCGCCTGAATCGCGATGTGCGCGGTCTCGTCGTCGCGGATCTCGCCGACGAGCAGCACGTCGGGATCGGAGCGGAGAATGGTGCGCAACCCGCGTGCAAAGGACAGTCCCGCACGTACGTTCACCTCGATCTGCGCCACGTCGGGCATCTGGTACTCGACCGGATCCTCGATCGTCATCAGCACCCGGTCCGGCTGATTGAGCACGCCGAGCGCGGCGTAGAGCGTCGTCGTCTTGCCGCTGCCGGTCGGCCCGCACGCGATCACCGCGCCGTACGGCTGCTTGATCGCGCGCTCGAAGGTCGCGCTGTTCTCCGCGCTCATGCCGAGGTCTTCGAGCCCGAAGCTGCCGGCGCGGCGCTGCAGCACGCGCAGCACCACCTGCTCGCCGTACGTGGTCGGCATGATCGCGATTCGCATGTCGAGCGGCGCGCCGCGGTAGCGCACGGTCACGCGGCCGTCCTGCGGGACGCGCTTCTCGGCGATGTCGAGCTCGCCCATCACCTTGAGGCGACTCGTCACCGCGGCCTGGAGCGAGCGCGGCACGACCGCGATCTTGCGCATGACGCCGTCGATGCGCGCACGCACGACCGCCTCCTCCGCCTGCGGCTCGAAGTGGATGTCGGACGCGCCATCCTCGATCGCGGAGCTGAGGATCGAGTGGACGAGCTGGATCGCAGGCGCGCTCGTCGACGCGTCCTCGAGGTCTTCGACGTCGGCTTCCGCGCCCGGCTCGAGCTCGAGGATCTCCAGGCGCGGGCCGGTCGTGTGCGAATACGTGCGCTCGATCATGATCGAGAGCTCGTCACGCTCGGCGACGACGAGCTCGAGCTGAAGACCGAGCGAGAGCCGGAGGTCGTCGGACGCGAGCACGTCCGTCGGATCGGCGACCGCGACGACCACCGTGCTGTCGTCCGCGAGTCGCAGCGGGAGGACCTGGGCGCGGCGCGCGAGCCGTTCCGAGATCAGCCCGGCGACCGCCGGATCGGCCTCGACGGATCCGAGCTCCACGAACTCGAGGCCGGCCTGGTCGGCGAGCGCGATCGCGAGCATGCGGCGCGTGAGGACGCCGGTCCGCACCAGCACCTCGCCGAGCCGCTCGCCGCTCTGTTCGGCCTCGGCGAGCGCCTCTTCGAGCTGGCGCGTCGTGATCACGCCGTCGTCGAGCAGCAGCGTGCCCAGAGGACGACGCCGGACCCCCTGCGCAACCTGCAGTTGCAGGACGTGCGAAAGCTCTTCCACCGCGTCAGCCTTATCGGCGCTCGCGCACATGAGCATTAGCCTCGAGCCATACGCATCGGCCTACGATCCACCGGTTCTCGCGGGAAGCGAGGCCGTGACGAGCTGGTGAAGATCGCGGAGTCGCTGCAGGCGCCGTAGGCCGGACCTGCGAGGATCGCCGCGTGAAGCAGCGCGCGATTCGTTCCTGGCTGATGGACATGGACGGGGTGCTCGTCCGTGAGGAGCACCCCATTCCCGGCGCCGCCGAGTTCATCGGCCGCCTGCGCGAGCGCGGGCTCCCATTCCTCGTCCTGACGAACAACTCGATCTACACCCGCCGGGATCTCGCCGCACGGCTCGCGGCGAACGGGCTCGAGGTACCGGAGGACTCGATCTGGACGTCGGCGCTCGCCACCGCGAACTTCCTCGACACGCAGCGGCCGGCCGGCACCGCGTTCGCGATCGGCGAGGCGGGACTGACGACGGCGCTGCACGACGTGGGCTACACGCTCACCGAGCGAAACCCGGAGTACGTCGTGCTCGGCGAGACGCGGACGTACAGCTTCGAGCGCATCGCGCAGGCGATCCGCCTGATCGTCGCCGGCGCACGCTTCATCGCCACGAACCCGGACCCGACCGGGCCGACACCCGACGGGCCGCTTCCGGCGACCGGCTCGGTCGCGGCGCTGATCAGCCGCGCGACGGGCGTCGCGCCGTACTTCGTCGGCAAGCCCAACCCGTTGATGATGCGCTCGGCGCTGAATGCGATCGACGCGCATTCCGAGACGACCGCGATGATCGGCGACCGGATGGACACCGATGTCGTCTCCGGGCTCGAAGCCGGGATGCACACCGTGCTCGTGCTCACCGGCTCGACGAGCCGCGACGAGGCCGAGGCGTTCCCCTACCGCCCCTCGCGCATCGTCGAGAGCATCGCCGACCTCGTCGACGAGCTCGCCTAGCCGGGGACGCGTCCGAACGCGACCGCGTCGCGCACCGGGCCCGGCACGCTCTCCGCGAGCTCGCGATCCGGACGGACGCCGAGCGCGTCGTTGATCGTCGAGAAGCCGAGCCGCAGCCCGATCCATGCCGTCGCCTCGAAGATCTCGCGCTCCTCGAGGCCGGCGGCGCGCAGACGCTCGATGTCGCGCTCGCTCGTCGCATTCGGATCGGCGACGACAGCACGCGCCCAAGCGAGCAGCGCCTGCTCGCGCTCGTTCAGCTCCACGTCGTCGCCGCGAAGAGCGGCCGCTGCCGTGTCCTCGCCGGCAAGGGCGGCGAGTCTGCCGCCCCACGCGAGCGAGCAGTAGGAGTCCCCACGCGCCGACGCTGTGCCGACGGTCAGGATCGCGATCTCACGCGGCGACAGGCTCGACCCGCCGGTCAGCTTCGCGCGCAGGGCGGCGAACTCGGTCAGGATCTCCGGCCGCCAGCACCAGACGCGGGCGTAGTTCGCGACGTAGCCGTCCGAGGCCTCGTACTGCTCGAAGATCTCCTGTGCCTCCGCGCTCGGCGGTCCAGCGGCGATGAATGCGCTCGTCGTCTCCACGCGCGCGATGCTACGCGAACAAGCCGCGCGCCAAGTAGTCCGTCGCGCCCTGAACGCCGCGCGGGCAGAAGAAGTAGCCGCCGCCGACCGGACTGACGTAGTCGACCAGCGGCTCGCCGATCAGCCGCCGCTGCGTGACCATGAACTGCCGCTCGAGGTCCTGCTGGTAGCAGGTGAAGATCAGGCCCTGATCGAGGTTGCCGTTCGCGTCGACGCCGCGGTCGTAGTTGTAGCCCCGCCGGAGAATGAGGTTCTCCCCCGTGGCGGCTGTGCGCGGATTCGCGAGACGAATGTGCGCGTCGAGCGGGATCCGGTCGCCGTGCGGGTCGTTTGCGTAGTCGGGCGCCGCGAACTCGCTGTTCGCGTCGAGCGGCGCGCCCGTCGCACGGCGGCGGCCGATCATGTTCTCCTGCTCTCCGATCGACACGCGATCCCAGAACTCGACCAGCATGCGAATGACCCGGACGACCTGATACGTGCCGCCCGCAGTCCACTCCGGTTCCGAGCTGCCGCGCTGGACCCAGACGAGCCGGCGCATCGCGTCCGCGTCACTGACATCGGGGTTCGCGATCCCGTCCTTGAAGCCGAGCAGGTTGCGCGGCGTGCCGGCGGGACGCGGAGGGCTCTTGAAGCCGTCGATCCGCCAGCGCGGCTGCATCGCACCCCGCGTGTGCTTGGTGATGTCGCGCACGGCATGGATGACGGTGTCCGCGTCCGCGGCGCATACCTGCAGGCTGAGATCGCCGCCGGTTCGCGCCGGATCGAGGTTGTCGTTCGGGAAGCTCACCATCTCCGACAGGCGCGCAGGCTTGAGTGAGGCAAGTCCGTAGCGGCCGTCGAACAGGCTCGCGCCGAGACCGAGCACGAACGCGACCTGCTGCGCCGGGAGCGACGGGCCGAGGATGCCGTTGTCGTCCAGCGGTGAAGCCGGGCCGTCGTTCTGCGGCAGGCCGCCGCGGTAGAGAAGCCGCATGCGCGCCGTGAGCGTGCGCAGGAGGTCCTGGAGCTCGCGGCGCGAGCCTGCCACGACGTCGAACGAGACGAGCGCGGTCGCCTGCGTCGTCTCTGCGAGGACCATCGCCTGGTGCGGTCCTTCGAACGACGGCAGCCCGCTCGTCGTCGCGGCGTGCCCGACCGCTTCGTGCAGCCCGGCGCCGGCGAGCAGCGCGCCGCCGCCGGCAGCGGCGCCGACCTTGATGAAGCCGCGGCGGGAGAGCTTCCGCTCAGTCATCGGTCTCCCGTCCGTTCGTGCTCAGCGTCGCCTGGATCTCGAGCCGGTCCGGCACGAGCTCGAGTTGTTCGAGCAGACCACTCGTCGCCGCATCCAGCCGCTCGCGCTGTGCGCGCGGGAGCGACTGCAGCGGAACCCAGGCGCCGTCCGGCCGCTCGTACGCCTTCAGCTCCTCGCCCAGATGCGTCAGGCCGGTCTGCACCCGCTGCACGAGCCCCGGGCTGCTGGAGCCGAGGATCTCCGACACCGCGGCGAGCGCGAGGTTCGTGCCCTGGACGTTCGCCCAGGCGGTCGCGAGGTTCGTGTGGCTCCCCTCGTCCGTCTCACCGGTCAGCTCGAACTGCAGCGTGTTCTCGAGGATCTCGTGCGTGCGGAGCGGAACGTCCCCGTCCGGCATCGTCAGCCGCGGGAAGGCGTGGACGAGGCCGTGCACGGACCGGTCGAGCGCAACCGCGACGGAGGCGAGCTCGGTCTGCGGCTGGCCGTGCCACAGCCCGGACTCGAGGCGCAGGAACCCGTGGAAGCCCGGGTCGCGCACTCCGCCCGGCAACCCGAGCGGGCGGCCGTCGATCAGGTCGTTGTACGGGCCGAACGTGTCGTAGGCGGCGCCGAGCCGCGAGTAGTCGAGATGCGCGGTGAGCCACAACGAACGCGCCGCGGTGAGTCGCCCGGCCTTCACCGCAGCGGTCAACGCGTCGGTGTCCTGCGCGAGCTTCCGGAGCCACGGCTGCAGGCTGAGGCGGTAGGTGAACGTGACCTGGCGCATCTGCGCGGGCGTCACCGGCTGGAACGAACGCGCGGCGGCGACGCGCGGGCCCGACACGCGTGCGATGTCGGAGTCGAGCGTCCCGCCGCCGAACGCGCCGCATTCGAACGTGTAGGCACCGGGCGGCAGGACGACGTCCATCGTGTCGGACGTGCCGGGGTCGAGACCCTCGATCTGACCGTAGACGGACACGTGATTGCTGCTCGCGAGGTCGATGTTGTACGTCGTGACCTTGCTCGTGTTCTCGACGGTGAACACGGTGCGGCCCGAGCGCGGCGCGGCCCAGTGCGGCGCGCACGCGGTGTCCGTGACGAGGATGCGGTGCGCGGGCGCGCTCCCGCCGCGGGTCGCTGCGAAGGCGACGCCGCCGATTGCCGCCGCGGCGACGACGACCGCGCCTGCGGCCGGCCACCAGCCACGTGCTCTGAAGCTCCCCGACACTGTTCCGTTCCCCCACGAGCAGAGTACGAGAGAAACGCCCCGGTTGGGGCGCTTCGTCTCCACCTCGTTACCCGGGACGAAAGAAGCGCTTGCCGCGTCAGTCGGCGAAGCCCTCGGGGCTGATGGGCGGAACGTCGGTTTCGGTTCCGTGGACGTAGCGCTCACCGCGTGTCCAGGACGCGATCGCGGCGACGATGCAGGCGCAGATCGCGAACAGGAACGCCTCGTGCAACCCCGAGCGGAACGGATCCTCGATCAGCCTCGGGAAGAAGCTGCGGCCGCTGAGCGCCGCCGCGTTCGCGGGGCTCAGGTGCGACAGCACCGACGGCCCGACGAGCGTCTTGATCGGGTTGTAGCCGAGGAACGCTGCGAACAACACCGACACAGGTGGCAGGTGTGCGGCGTGCTGCGCGGTCGCCGCCGGCACACCGTGCGCCACCAGCCCCTTTGCGAGCGTCGACGGCAGCTTCGCCGACAGTCCGATGATCATCAGCGTGAAGAAGATCCCGATCGAGAGAACCTGCGCGGAGTTCTGGAAGGTCTGATTCATGCCGCCGCCGGCGCCGCGGTGCTGCGGCGGCAGGCTGTTCATCACGGCGGCGCGGTTGGGCGAGGCGAAGAACCCCATCGAGATGCCCATCAGCAGGAGCAGCGCGCCGAAGACGGGATACGAGAAGTCGATCGGCAGCGTCTCGAGGAGGATGAACGTCAGCGCGCTGCCGAGCATCCCGGTCGTTGCGAACATGCGCGCGCCGTACCTGTCCGACAGATAGCCGGAGACGGGGCCCGCAGTCAGGAAACCGAACGTCAGCGGGAGCATGGCGAGCGCAGCGTGCAGGGGCGTCGACTCGAAGCCGATGCCGTGCTGCGGCAGCCAGATCCCCTGCAGCCAGATGATCAGCATGAACATCAGGCCGCCGCGCGAGACCGACGACAGGAACGTCGCGATCGCTCCCGCGGAGAACGCGCGGATCTTGAAGAGCTCGAGCTCGAACATCGGATGCTTGACGTTCAGCTCGACGACGACGAACGCGATCAGCAGCCCGATGCCGCCGCTCAGGCACCCGAGCACGAGCGGCGAGTGCCAGCCCATCGCGTCGGCGCCGTACGGCCGGATCCCGTACGTGATGCCGATCATCAGCAGCACGAGCCCGACGGCGAAGGTGAGGTTGCCGAGCCAGTCGATCGGCGCGACGCGGCGCGTGCCGATCTCCCGCAGCTTCTTCATCGACCAGATCGTCCCGAAGATCCCGGGCGGTACCGAGACGAGGAAGATCAGCCGCCAGTTGATCGGGCCGAGCAGCCCGCCGAGGATCAGCCCGATGAACTGGCCGCTGATGCCGACGACGTTGCTGATCCCGAGCGCGAGGCCGCGTTGATTCGCCGGGAACGCGTCGGTCAGGATCGCACCGGTGTTCGCGAGCAGGAACGCGGCGCCGATGCCCTGCACGATGCGAAACACGATCAGGTAGTCGGCGCCTGCTCCGCCGTGCAGCCAGTCGACCGCGAGGATCAGCGACGCGACCGTGTAGATGATGAAGCCGAGGTTGTACATCTTCACGCGCCCGTACAGATCGCCGAGGCTTCCGAGGCTCACCACGAGCACGCTCGAGACGACGAGGAACCCGAGGATCATCCAGAGCAGGTAGAAGCTGTTCCCCGGCTCGAGCGGGTTCAGATGGATGCCGCGGAAGATGTCCGGCATCGCGATCAGCGTGATCGACGCGTCGATCGTCGCAAGCAGGGCCGCGAGCGTCGTGTTGGAGAGCGCGACCCACTTGTAGCCGTCGTCAGCCACGAAAAGACAGGCTACCTGTGCAGGTAGCCTGTAGGTCGTGACAGACGCCCACGAGTTGCGGCTCGTGCTCGGCCGGCTCGTTCGCCGCTTGCGCGCCGAGGCGATCCTGCCGCTCAACCAGACGACGGTGCTGGCGCGGCTCGAGCGCGACGGCGAGCTCTCGACGAGCGCGCTCGCGGATCGCGAGCGCATGCGGCCGCAGTCGATGGCGCAGACGGTGAAGGATCTCGAAAGCGCCGGTCTCGTCAGCCGGCACGGCGACCCGTCGGACGCACGACGCATGCTCGTGTCGCTCACCACCGCCGGCCGCAAGGCGCTCGGCGCCGACCGCGAGCGCCGCGAGGACTGGCTGTCGAGGGCGATCGAGACCGAGCTCACGGCGCGCGAGCAGGAGACGCTCGCCCGCTCGGTCGAGCTGCTGCGCCGGCTCGCCGGAGAATGAGAGCGGCTATCATTTTCGGTCGATGGGTGCGTGGACCGAGGACACACTGGACGCGCTCCGCGGCAAGGGTCTCCGCCAGGGCGGCGCCCGCCGCGCGGTCGTCGAGCTGCTCGGCGAGCAGGACTGCTGCCTGACGGCGCAGGAGATCCTCGACCGGCTTCGCGCCGCGAAGAAGCCCGTCGGGATCGCGTCGGTCTACCGCGTGCTCGACCTGCTCGCGAGCGAAGGCTTCGTCCAGAGGATCGAGCTCGGTTCGGGCATCGCGCGCTACGAGCCGATCAAGGGCGACGGCGACCATCACCACCACCTCGTGTGCGACAGCTGCGGCAAGGTGGAGCCCTTCGAGGACAACGGCCTCGAGCGGGCGCTCGCGGGGGTCGAGAAGCGCTCGGGTTACGACGTTTCGTTGCACGACGTCGTGCTGCACGGCGCGTGCGAAGACTGTCGTTAGCTTCGCCTGTCGTGAACGTCACGTGACCGCGACGTGACAGGTTCGCGCAAGTTCACTGCGCCGTCGTCGACGGGTTTAAGCTCCGAGACGCCGCACGCAGTGTCAATCAATCAGGGGGAGCATTTAGATGAGAAGGACTCGCCTGCTGGGGAGCGGGCTGGCCGCGGCCATCGCCGTCGCGGCGATCGCCGTCGCCGTCACCGTCAGTGGCGCCAGCGCCAAGACCGGCGCCGCTTCCGACAAGACGCCGTCTGCCTGTCATCTCTCGAACGGCATTCAGCACGTCGTCGAAGTCGTGTTCGACAACGTCCACTACAACCGCGACAACCCGAACGTGTTGTCGGACATCGAGCAGATTCCGTCACTCGAGAACTTCATCACCAGCAACGGAACGCTGCTCTCGAACAGCCACACGCCGATGATCGGTCACACGGCGAACGACCTGACCACGAACTTCACCGGCCTCTACGGCGACCGCCAGGGCATGGGCGTCGCGAACGACTACTACGCCTTCACGCCGTCGGGCGGCGTGACGCCCGAGCAGAGCGTCTTCAGCTACTGGACGGGTGGGGGCGCCGACAGCTTCCCGCAGATGGACTACTCGGCGACCGTCCCGCCGACCAACAAGAACAATGCGACCGCACCGGCCCCGTGGGTCGAGTTCACCCGCGCAGGCTGCAACGTCGGCGCCGTCTCGGCAGTGAACCTCGAGATGGAGAACGCCAACCCCGACATCAAGAACGTCTTCGGGGCGAACTCTCCGGAAGAGGCGCAGTACAACGCCGACACCGACTCGTTCAAGGACCAGGAGACGAACGACTACCTCGGGCTCGCGATTCACTGCGCCCAGAACAACGCTGTCTGTGCGAACGCCAAGGCCGTGAAGTACGGCGAGTCGTCGGCGACGAACACCGAGGTTCCGGACGTTCTGCCGAGCGAGCCGGGCGGCTACAACGGGTTCGACGCGGTCTTCGGCCACAAGTACCTCCAGCCGATCCTGGCCGGCGCCGCCAACTCGGGCGACAACCGCACGTTCGCGAACGGCGACAGCTTCCCGGTGCTCGACTCGGCCGGGAACCTGACCGACCTGAACGGCAGCGAGCTGGACGGGCAGTACGTGCACACGCCGGGCTTCCCCGGTTTCGGCCCGATCACCGCTGCCCAGTCGCTCGCGTACGCCGCCGACATGCAGGAGAGCGGCGTGCCGGTCACGTACGCGTACATCTCCGACGTGCATGCGGTCTCGTCGGCGGATTCCGGGCCGTGCAGCCCGGCGTCGACGTACAAGGGCAAGCCCGACATCGGGTATGCCGACGGACCGGGCGACCCGTGCTACTACCAGACGACCGCCTCGTACAACCAGGCGTTCACCACGTTCTTCAAGCGGCTCGCCGACGACGGCCTGACCTCGAAGAACACGCTGTTCGTCTTCGGCGCCGATGAGGGTGATCACTTCTCGGGCGCGAACGTCGGCCGCGCGGAGACGCCGACGTGCACCGGCACCCCGCTCACGACGACCTACGACTGCAGCTACGCGGTCGGTCAGGTCGGCGAGGTCGAGGCGAGCGTGCACGGGCTGCTCCAGAACGAGGACAACGACACGACGCCGTTCGCCAGCGAACCGCAGGGCGAGTCGGTCTACGTGACCGGCAACCAGCCGACGCCGGTCGTCCGGCAGCTCGAGCGGGACTTCGGGAACATCACCGTCAACGATCCGTTCGACGGCAAGACCGAGCCCGCGACCAAGTGGATGGTCGACAGCACGGGTGAGGAGCTGATGCACTTCAGCAACGCCGACCCCGCACGCGTGCCGACCTTCAGCGTGTTCCCGGTCCCGGACGTCTACTTCACGGACGGGACGAGCGACTCGCCGGTCTGCAAGTCCGGGACGACTGCAGCGAGCGCACCGACCACGTGCACGACGGTCAGCAGTGAGTACGCGTGGAACCACGGCTACTACGCGCCGGAGATCAACAACACGTGGATCGGGCTCGTCGGCCCCGGCGTGAAGCACCTCGGCGTCGACGGAGCCAGTGCCGGCCAAGGCCCGAGCTCCGCTGACGACGCGAACACGAGCACGAAGACCGATCCGCAGATCGACAACCACGGAACGTGGGCCGACCAGGCCGACGTCCGCCCGACGCTCATGGCGCTCACCGGTCTGAAGGACGACTACATCGAGGACGGCCGCGTCCTGACCGAGGACCTGTCGATCAGTCCCGGCAAGACGAAGCAGGGTCAGTTCCAGCAGCTCGCCGTCTGTTACAAGCAGCTCAACTCGAGCGTGGGCGAGTTCGGGACCGACATGCTGCTCGCGGATACCGCCGCGATGAAGACCGGCTCGTCGACGAGCGACAGCACCTACGAGAAGGTGCAGTCGGAGATGAAGGTGCTCGGTGCCGCCCGCGACAGGCTCGCGACGCAGATCAAGAACGAGCTGTACGGCGCCGAGTTCGACAACAAGACCGTGACGGCAGGCGGCCTTCTGGTGGTCGGCTGCAACGCCTTGCTCAAGTCCGCCGACGCGTTCGCGCGCTCGGCCGAGAACGGAAGCTAGGCGATCGGCGTACGGGAGCCGTCCGGCAGTCGCCGGACGGCTCCCACCGTCATCGCGACGGCGTAGAAGACGACCGCGGCCCCGACGATCGCCGTGCTCGGCGGCATGGTCGGGAAGACGTAGGCAACGGCGACGCCGAGCCAGGTCGCAGCGAGCGCGAGCCCGGCCGAAAGCGCGAGCGCGAAGTAGGGACGAGTGGTGAGCGCGTGCGCCGCACCGGCCGGCGCGGCGATCAGTCCGAGCAGGAGCAAGGCGCCGACGGCCTGCGTCGCCTCGGCGGCGTCGAGCGCGAGCAGCACGAGGAACACCGTTCCGAGCAGGCCGACCCGCACGCCGCGGACGGCCGCCACCTCGGGATCGAGCGTCGCGAAGAGCAGCGGCCGCGCGACCACGACGAGCGCAGCGAGCAGCGCGAGCCCGATCGCGGCAGCGAGCACGGTCGCCTGTGTCCCGAGCCCGAAGATCGAGCCGAACAGCGTGCGCGCCGCGATCGAGCCACCGCCGGCGGCGTCGAGGAGCAGTACGCCGAGACCGAGCACCCACACGAAGACGACGCCGATCGCGACGTCGTCCGTGCGCGCCCGGTCGCCGACCCCGGCGAGCAGCAGCGCGACGATCACCGTCGCGGCAAAGAGACCGAAGCGGAGGTCGATGCCGATCGCAGCGGCCGCAACCGCACCGGTGAACGCCACGTGCGTGAGCGCGTCACCCGCGAACACCTGGCTGCGCAACACGACGAAGTAGCCGATCGCGCCCGAAGTGAGCGCGATCGGCGTCCCGGCGATCAGCGCGTTGCGAACGAACTCTTGGGCCAGCATCGGCAGGCGAGATAGACGGCGAAGGCGAGCGTCGCGACGAAGAAGCCCACGGGACGGTTCGTGTAGTAGGCGAGCGTCAGGCCGCCCCACGTCACCGCGAGCGCGATCGCGAGCGACAGCGCGAGGGCGAGCGGGACACGTGGCGTCAGCCGCTGCGCGGCTGCGGCCGGCGCGACGAGCAACGCGAACACGAGCAGCACGCCGGTGATCTGCGCGGTCGCGCCGACTGCGAGCCCGAGCACGACGAGAAACGACACGTGCAGCGCGCGCACCGGCACGCCGCGCGTCCGCGCGACGAGCTCGTCGACCGAGCCGAAGAGCAGCGGCCTGCCGACCGCGGCGAAGTACGCGAGCACGGCGAACGCGATCGCCGCCAGCGTCCACACCTGGCCGCCGGTGATGCCGAGGAACGAGCCGAAGAGCAGCGACTCGAGGCTCTCGAGCACGCCGCCGTACAGGCTGAGAAACAGGAACCCGAGTGCGAACCCCGCCGCACCGACGACGCCGATCGCCGCCGACTGCCGCTGCGGGTTGCGCCGGCCGCCCGCCGCGATCGCGAGGCCGCCGAGCGCGCAGAAGACGAAGTAACCGGAGGCGAGCGGCAGGCCTGCAAGCGCCGCGCCGCTCGCGCCCGGGAACGAGAGCACCGACAGCGTGTGGCCGGCGAACGTCTCGCGGCGCAGCACCATGAACCAGCCGGTCACCGACGCGAGGACGGCGACGATCGCACCGGCGGCGAACGCATGCTGCATGAACGGGTACGCGAGCATCAGTGCGCGTGCCCGTGGTGCGTATGCACGTCCGGCTGGCCGACGACGACGAGCCGGCCCCCGGCGGTGCGCAGCACCTCGACGGGCGCCTGGTAGAGCTCGGTCAGCGTCTCGGTCGTGATCACGTCCTCCGGCCGGCCGCTCAGCACACGGCCACCCGCGACGTAGATCACCCGGTCGAGGTGCGGCAGCAGCGGGTTCACGTCGTGCGCGACGAGCAGGACGGTGAGCGAGCGCTCCCCGCGGATTCGGTCGAGCAGCGCAGCGACCGCCAGCTGGTTCGGCAGGTCGAGGCTGTCGAGCGGTTCGTCGAGGAACAGCAGGTCCGGCTCGCCGACGAGTGCCTGCGCGATCAGCAGCCGTTGCTGCTCACCGCCCGAGAGCTCGCCGATCGCACGCTTGGCGAAGCTCTCGGCCCCCACGACGCGAATCGCCTCCGCGATGCGCGCTGCGTAGGGATTGCGCCACGGCAGCGGCACGCCGAAACGCGCTCCGTCGACGCCGAGCCGGACGAGATCGATGCCGCGAACGCGCGTCGAGGAATCGAAGGCGTGCCGCTGCGGCAGGTAGCCGACTTCACCGTGCACGACCGCGCGACCCGACGTGAGGGGAAGCAGCCCGAGCAGCGCTTCGAGCAGGGTCGACTTGCCCGCGCCGTTCGGGCCGAGCACGGCGACGAACTCGCCCGGCTCGACCGCGAGCGTCGCGCGCGCCCAGACGGATCTGCCGCCGCGCGAGACGGAGGCGTTCTCGAGCTCGATCGCGGCCATCAGCGCCCCGTCGCCTCGTGCAGTGCGTGCACCAGCCGCGCGAGCTGCGCGGCCTGCCACTGCTCGAACGTGTCCGATGCGGGCGAGAGCGTCTCCGTCACCGTCACCACGGGAATGTGGTGCGCCCGCGCGATCGCCGTCACCTGCCGGACGTCCGGCGTCTCGTTCTGGCTGTTCTCGACCCAGACGGCGATCTTCCGTTGCGCCGCCTGCGCGTCGACGGCCTCCTTGTCCTTCGCGCTGATGTCGGTGCCTTCTGCAACCGCCTTGGCGAAGCTGTACGGCGTCAGGAGCCTCAGCCCGAGCGACCGGCCGAGCGGCTGGAAGATGCTCTCGCTGTAGCCGACCGGCGTGCCGGCGAAGCGCCGGTGGATCCCCGCGCGCAGCGTGTCGTACCTCGCGAGCGAGACGGTCTCGAAGCGACGCTTTCGCGTCGCGAAGTACGCACGGTCGTGCGGCCGCAGCTTGTCGTACTCGGCGACGATCGCGTCGATCAGCTTCTGCACGCTCGCGGGCGAGTACCACTGATGCGGGTTGTCGCCCTCCTGCAAGCCCAGGAGATCGCCGGCGTCGAGCGTGTCGCGGCCCGAGACGGGGTTCGCGGCGATCAGGTGCGACGCCCAACTGTCGTAGCCGATGCCGTTGACGATCGCGAGCTGCGCGCCGGCGAACGCGCGTGCGTCCTTCGCGGTCGGATCGTAGGAGTGCGGGTCGGCGGCCGGGTCGACGACGATGCTGGTGACCGACACCCTGTCGCCGCCGAGCTGTGCCGCGATGCTGCCCCAGAAGTTCTCGGCCGCGACGACGTCGAGCGTTCCCCTCGCGCGCTGTGCGCTCGCTCCGCACCCCGCCGCCAGGACGAGGAGAGCTGCAAAAGGGGCGGCGCGCCGGAGCACGCCGCCGACCCTAGCAGAAAGTGAGACTGAGTCTCAGTATCGTGTCAGGAGCTCTTGCGCGCGGTCGCCTTGCCGCCCTTGCGGCCGGCGGCCTTCTTCTGCGCGGTCGTGCCGCCCTGCTTCGACGTGTCGCCATGCGACGAGCCGGAGTGCGAGTTCTTGCCGCCGCGGCTCGAGGCGCCGGGCGAGTTCGCGATCTTCGCCGCGCGCTCCTTCGACATCCCCTTGTCCTTCAGCGCCTCGTACTGCTTCTCGTTCTTGACGCTCGCTCGCTTGCCGGGCACTCGCCCACCTCCTCGGTCGGTGTTCGCGGACGTGTTTCCCCTGGACACGCTCGAAAAACGCACTATCGGTTCGCGTCCGGCGCGGCTACCGTCACGCGCCTGCGCAGGTCACTGCTCACCGTCGTCCTCGTCGTGCTCGCGGTCGCCGTGACGCTCACGCTCGTGCGGCGACCGGCGCGGCGCGCAGCGACCGGCGGCCCGCTCACGATCGACCACGTCGCCGACGGCGACACGGTCGATCTGACGAATCACGAGACGATCCGCCTGGTGCAGATCGACACGCCGGAGGTGTACTTCACGCCCGAGTGCTACGGCGAGCAGGCGAGCGCGGAGACGAAACGGCTGCTGCCGCCGGGAACGGTCGTGCGCCTCGTCCGCGATCCGGCCACCGACGCGAAAGACCAGTACGGGCGGCTGCTTCGGTACGTCATCCGCGCATCCGACGGGCTCGACGTCAACCTGCGGCTCGTCGCCGACGGCGCCGCGGCACCGTACTTCTTCGACGGGGTGCGCGGCATGTACGCGACGCAGCTGCTCGCCGACGCGGACGCCGCGCGCTCCGCCGGGCTCGGCCTGTGGGGCGCGTGCCCGCGCACGCAGCTCGAGCCGGATCGCGGCGTCTCGACCGGCCCTCCCGATTAGAGGAGCTCGTGCACGGTGCTGCGGACGAGCCCGACGACCTGCGCCGCTTCGTCGCCGAAGATCTCGTCGGCGCCCATCAGACCGACCATCACGGCGCCGATCGAGCACGCCATGCGCACGCGATCGGCGAGCGGGATCACGTCGTTTGCGAGCACGCGGCGAAAGCGCTCCTCGATGTCCTGATTCGCCTGCTGGTGGCGCTCGTCGTTGATGACCTGCTCGAACGCGCGCTGGTTGCGTTGGTGGACGAGGAACAGGTCGCGGTTCTCGGTCACCGCATCGATGAACCGGTCGACGAGCCCGGGCCACGCCGCAACGACCTGGTCGTCCGGCAGCTGGTCGAGCTCCGCAAGCAGGTCGTCGCCGAGATCGTGGAGGCGGAGGTGCAGCTCGAGCAGGATGTCCGCCTTGCTCTTGAAGTGGTAGTAGAGGGCCGCCTTCGTGACGCCGAGCCGCTCGGCGATCTCGCGCAGCGAGGTGGCGTCGTAGCCCTGGTCGTTGAACAGCTCGAGGGCGACGTCGAGGATCCGGTTCCGCGTATCGCCGCGTGCTTCGGCCACTCACCGCATTTTACTTGACGGCCGGCTAGTAAGTAGCTAACTTGCCGACCGGTAAGTATGGCTGCGACGATCGAGGCACACGGGCTCCGCAAGCGGTTCGGCGCGACGGTCGCCCTCGACGGGCTCGACCTCGCCGTGCCGGCGGGCTCGATCCTCGGCATGCTCGGCCCGAACGGGGCGGGCAAGTCGACCGCCGTCCGCATCCTCACCACGCTCGCGACCCCCGACGCGGGCACCGCCACCGTCGCGGGCCACGACGTCGTCCGCGAGGCGGATGCCGTGCGCCGCTCGATCGGCGTCACCGCCCAGGACGCCACCGTCGACGACATCCTGAGCGGACGGCAGAACCTCGTGATGGTCGGCCGGCTTTCCGGACGGCGGCGGCGCGACGCACACGCCCGCGCCAGGGAGCTGCTCGCGCAGTTCGAGCTGACAGACGCCGGCGACCGGATGGTCAAGGAGTACTCGGGCGGCATGCGGCGGCGACTGGATCTCGCGGCGGGCCTCGTCACACGCCCGCCGGTGCTCTTCCTCGACGAGCCGACGACCGGCCTCGACCCGACGAGCCGCGTCGGCATGTGGAACGTCATCCGCGACCTCGTCGCCGACGGCACGACGCTGCTCCTCACGACGCAGTACCTCGACGAAGCCGACGAGCTCGCCGACCGCATCGTCGTCATCGACCACGGCCGCGCGATCTCCGAAGGGACGGCGGCCGAGCTGAAGAGTCAGACCGGCGGCGCCCGGCTCGAGGTGACGCTCACCGAAGCACACGCAAACGCTGCCAGCACGCTCGCGCCGTACGTCACCGGCGCGATCCATCCGAGCCATGACGGGCTCCGGCTCCGTGCCCCGGTCCGAAGCGAGTCCGGGCTCGCGACCCGCATCGTGCGCGCGCTCGACGACGCCGGGATCACGGTCGACGACGTGCAGGTTCATCAACCGTCACTCGACGACGTGTTCTTCGCGCTCACCGGCCACGCGGCGGAGCTCTCGACCGGCGAGGAGGCGGAAGCGTGAAGCGCCGCCTGCGCGACGTGTCGGTCCTCACCGTCCGGAATCTCGTGCACATCCGGCGCGAGCCGCTGCAGCTCTCGGACGTGACCGTGCAGCCGGTGCTGTTCACGCTGCTCTTCGCCTACGTCTTCGGTGCGGGCATCGTGCTGCCGCACCACGGAAGCTACAACTCGTTTGCGATCGCCGGGCTGCTCGCGCTCAACCTGACGACGTCGTCGATGGGAACGGCCGTCGGGCTCAGCACCGACCTGTCGAGCGGCGTGATCGACCGCTTCCGCTCGCTGCCGCTCTGGCGGCCGTCGGTGCTCGTCGGGCGCTCGCTCGCCGACCTGCTGACCGCGATGCTCTGCACGACGATCGTCGCGCTCTGCGGCCTCGCGATCGGCTGGCGGCCGGACCGCGGTGTGCTGCACACGGTCGCCGGCTTCGCGGTCTTCCTGCTCTTCAGCTACGCGGTCTCGTGGTACTGCGCCTGTCTCGGCATCCTCAGCAAAGGGCCGGAATCGGCGCAGGGCCTCGGGCTGATCGTGCTCTTCCCGCTCGCGTTCGTGTCGAACGCGATGGTGCCGACGCAGCACATGCCCTCCGTGCTGCGCTTCATCGCCGACTGGAACCCCGTCAGCGCGGTGACCTCGGCGGCACGGCAGCTGTGGGGCAACCCGAATCCGTCGGCGACGATCGGCGCGTGGCCGATGCAGCATCCCGTGACTGCGTCGCTCGTCTGGTCGGTCGCGCTGCTCGTCGTCTTCGCGCCGCTCGCCGCACTGCTCTACACGCGCCGCACGACGGACTAGACGGGCAGCGTCAGGCTCTCGAGATCGCGCGGGTACTCGGTGAGGATCTCGATCCCGTCTTCGGTGACGGCGATCGTGTCGGAGTGGCGGAGCCCGCCGGCCTCCTCGTCGTAGAGCCCCGGCTCGATCGTGAACACCATTCCCGGTTCGACCGGCGTGCGGTCGCCGACGTCGAGGAACGGCGCTTCGTGGTTGCGCAACCCGATCGCGTGGCCGGTGTGCTGCCGCCAGTAGGGCAGCAGGCCGTTCTCCTCGAAGTAGCGCATGACCGCTCGGTCGACGTCGGCGCACGTGACGCCCGGGCGGAACGTGTCGAACGCGACCTGTTGCGCGGCGACGGCGTGCTCGAAGAGGAAGCGCGCCTTGTCGCTCGGCGGCCCGATCACCATCCCGCGCTCGAGCTCTGCGTTGTACCCCCACACCGGCGCGCCGGTCTCGGTGACGAGCAGGTCGCCGGGCCGGAAGACGATGTCGTGCGCGATCGCGTGCGCCCAGGCGCTGCGACGGCCGATCTGGCCGCGGTAACCCGCCTTCGCGCCGTCGTTCGACCCGAGCTGCGGCAGCCCGGGCAGCGCCTCGAGCATTGCCCGCGTCGTCTCGGCGCCCGCGCGCAGGCTCGCCTCCGCCTCGGTCACGCCGGCGCGCGTGTACTCCTGCAGGAGGCGGTGCGCATGCGCGCACCAGCGTCCGCTCTCGCGGATCAGCTCGATCTCGGCCGGGCTCTTGCGCGCGATCATGTGCTCGATCCGCTCGCTCACGTCGACGACCTGCGCGCCCGTCACCTCGCTCAGCGGCGGCCCCTGGTAGCCGAGGATGCCGGGGTAGCCGTCCTGGTCGACGGCGATCGTCCCCGTGAGGCCGAGATCGGCGACGACGCGCCCGAGGATCTTCAGCGGATGCTCGAGCCCCGGGTACTCTGGATACGACTCGATCCGCGAAAACGACGTCTCGGCGCGCGCGCGCTCGACCTCGAACTCCGGCACGAAGATCGCCGACTCGCCGCCCGCGCTCTCGGCGTAGACGATCGGACGCTCGTTCGAGAGGAACCAGAACCCCGTGAAGTAGCGGATGTAGTCCGGCCCGAAGAGCACGAAGCCGCTCGCGCCCGCTGCGCGCGCGTGCTCGAGCAGGCGGCCGCGCCGCTCGCCGTATTCGCTCGCAGAGATCACCGCCGCGATCCTACTCGGGACAACTGCCACAGCATTGCCTAGGCAATCGCTGCTATACCTCCGCGGGTGGACCGCGCCCAGCTTCTGCGCCGAAGCGTCGCCGGGGGCGCGCTGCTCGCGACGGGCGGCGTGTTCGCCGCCGCCGCGAATGCCGCACCTCCGGACGCCGACCTGGCGGCGCTCCGGCTCGGGATCGCGACCGAGCTCCTGAAGCTCGACTTCGCGACCACCGCACTCGCAAGCGGGCACGCAGACGCCGCAACGACCGCGCTGCTGCATCAGCTGCACGCCGACGACACCGCGCACTACACCGGGCTCGCGTCGCTCTTCGCCGGCGCCGGCCAGACGCCCGCCACCGCCGACGACATCGATTTCTCGTATCCCGCCGGGACGTTCGCCTCGGCGAAGGCGATCGCGAAGGCCGCGTGGGAGATGACGACGACCGCGCTCGGCGCCTACGTCGGCGCGCTCGAGAACGTGCAGACGCCGCGCTTCAAGCTCGCGCTCGCGCAGATCGCCGCGAACGAGGCGCAGCAGGCGTCCGCCGCGGCCGCGCTCAACGGCAAGCCGGCTGTCGGCGCCGCCTTCGGCCCGGCGCTGAACGCCGACCAGATGACGACCTTCCTCGACGTCTACGAAAGCTGAGACCGATGCCCAAGCAGACCTACACCGCCAGCGAGGCAGCCTCCGCGCTCGGCATCAGCCTCGACACGCTGCGCCGCTGGGACAAGGCGGGACGCATCGCCGTGTCGCGCGACGCGTCCAACCGCCGGTACGTCAGCGCGAACGAGATCGACCGCCTGCGCGGTGACGACAGTGGCGCGCACATCACCGCGCGCAATCGTTTTCCGGGCGTCGTCACCGAGGTGAAGGTCGACGGCTTGATGGCCCAGGTCGAGCTCGTCGTCAGCGAGCCGTCGCGGCTCGTCGCGGTCGTGACGCGCGACGCGATCGAAGAGCTCGGCCTCAAGCCGGGGATGCCGGCAACCGCGATCGTCAAGTCGACCAACGTGATGCTCCAGTCATGAGACGCGCGCTACTCATTGCCGTGATCGGTGCCGCGCTCCTGGCGTCGGGTGCGGGTGCGACGTCGCATGCGAACCTCAAGGTCTTCGCTGCCGCGTCGCTGATCGACGTGTTCCCGGCGATCGACAAGACGGAGACCTACTCGTTCGCCGGCTCGAACACGCTCGAGGCGCAGATCGTCCAGGGCGCTCCGGCGGACGTCTTTGCGTCGGCGAACATGACGCTGCCGACGACGCTCTACCAGAAGGGGCTTTGCTCGAAGCCGATCGTGTTCACGCGCAACACGCTCGTGATCGTGGTGCCGAAATCGAACCCGGCGAACATCAAGAGCGTCTACGACCTGACGAAGCCCGGCGTGAAGCTCGACATCGCCGGCGCCGGCGTCCCGGTCGGGAGCTACACGCTGCAGGTGCTCTCGAACATGAACATCCGCGCCGCCGTGCTGAAGAACGTCGTCAGTCAGGAGACCGACGTCCGCGAGGTGTTGTCGAAGGTCGCGCTCGGCGAGGCCGACGCCGGCTTCGTCTACTCGACCGACGCGAAGACGGTGCCCGGCCAGGTGACGGTGATCAAGGTGCCGGCGTGGGCGCAGCCGAAGGTGCAGTACGGCATCTGCGTCGTCAGCCACAGCGCGAACAAGACCGCCGCGCAGGCGTTCGTCAACCTCGTGCTGAGCAAGGCCGGGCAGGCGAAGATGCTCTCGTTCGGCTTCCTGCCGCGTGTGAAGCCGACGCCCAAACCGGTCGCGAAGAAGAAGTAGCGATGCGCAGCCGCGCGCTCGCCGTCGCCTACGTCTTTGCAGCGCTGGTGGCGCTTGCGTTCCTGCTGCTGCCGGTGGTCGCGATCTTCACGCACACGACGCCGACACGCCTCGTCCACCAGCTGTCGAGCCCGGTCGTCGAGGACGCCTTCATCGTCAGCGTCAAGACGAGCGTCATCGCGCAGCTGCTGATTGTGTTGTTCGGCACGCCGGCCGCGTACCTGCTCGCGAGCCGCCGCTTCCCCGGCCACAGCCTCGCGGTCACGCTCGTCGAGCTGCCGCTCGTCCTGCCACCGGCCGTTGCGGGTATCGGTCTGCTCGCCGCGTTCGGCCGTGTCGGGCTGCTCGGCTCGACGCTCCGCGCTCTCGGCATCGAGCTCCCGTTCACGCAGGCCGCCGTGACGATCGCCGTCGCCTACGTCGCGAGCCCGCTGTACATCCGGCAGGCGATCGCGGCCTTCGAGGCGACCGATCCGAATCTCGCGGCTGCGTCGCGTACGCTCGGCGCCGGCCCGGGACGCACGTTCTTCCGCGTCGTCCTGCCGCTCGCACGAGCCGGGCTCGTTGCGGGGCTCGCCCTCTCGTTCGCCCGCGGGCTCGGCGAGTTCGGCGCGACGATCATGTTCGCCGGCAACCTCGAGAAGGTCACGCAGACGCTGCCGCTCGCGATCTACACCGAGTTCGACCTGAACTTCAACGCGGCCCTGGCGATGAGCGCCGTGCTCGTGCTGATCAGCATCGTGCTGCTCGCAGGCCTCAGAATCGCGCTGACATGGCAACGCTCACCCTCGATCGCGTCCATCTCGCTCTTCGGTCTTTCGCGCTCGACCTGAGCCTCGAGATCGAGCGCACGACTGCGCTCGTCGGCCCGTCGGGGAGCGGCAAGACGACGGTGCTGCGCTCGGTCGCCGGGCTCGTGCGACCCGAGCAGGGTCGCATCTCCGTCGACGAAGAGCCGTGGTTCGACGCCGCGCAGAACCTGCACCTGCCACCGGATCGCCGCCGCGTCGGCCTCGTCTTCCAGGACTACGCGCTCTTCCCGCATCTGACCGTGCGCGCCAACGTCGAATACGCCCGCCGCCGGCGCGCGGACGACTACCTCGAGCGCTTCCGGATCGCGCACCTCGCCGGCGCGAAGCCCGGGGAGCTCTCGGGCGGGGAGAAGCAACGCGTGGCCCTCGCCCGCGCGCTTGCACGCGACCCGCAGGTGCTGCTCCTGGACGAGCCGCTCGCCGCCCTCGACGCGCACACGCGCACGACCGTGCGAGCGGAACTGGGCGAGCTGCTCGCCGACCTCGGCATTCCCGTGCTGCTCGTGACGCACGACTTCGAGGACGCCGCGGCGCTTGCGGACACGGTCGGCGTCATCGTCGAGGGCGAGCTGCGCCAGCTCGGCGCGCCGGGGGAGCTCGTCGCCGCTCCGCGCGACTCCTTCGTCGCGTCGTTCACCGGCGCGAACGTCCTGCACGGCATCGTCGAGGAGTCGCGCAACGGCACCACCCGCGTGCGGCTCGATGACGGCACGGTCGTCGCGACGGCCGACGACGCGAGCGGGCGCGTCGCGCTCGCCGTCTATCCGTGGGACATCACCGTCTCGGCGACGCCGCCGCACGACTCAGCCCTCAACGTGATCTACGCGCCGATCCGAACGGTCGCCGAGCTCGGCAACCGCGTCCGCCTCACCGTCGGCCCGGTGAGCGCGGAGATCACCGCCGAGTCGCGCGCCCGCCTGAAGCTCACGCCGGGTCGGCTCGCCTACGCGACGTTCAAGGCGACCGGAACGCGCGTGGTGTCGGCCGGTTAACGGCCGAAGCAGCCGCCGACGTCGTAGTCGAAGATGTTGATGTAAGCACAGGCCTGGAACGACGGCGCGGTCGAGATCGAAAGCCGCGCGTTGAACGCGTCCTTCCAGCCCGACCAGCCCCACTCCCACGGCCAGCCGTCGACGTCCCAGTGCTGGTACTTGATCCCGGCGGAGCCGGCGCCCTCCACGCTGAAGCGCGGGTCGCTCGACTGGATCGTGAGCTTCATGGAGTAGCTCGCCCAGCCGTACCCCCGGACGACGACGAACGAGACCGTCGGCGTCTCCCCGTAATACGTGCCGCTGGATGGACTGCTCGTGGTCGCGCTGTAGGAGCCGTTGCCGGAGACCGTCACGTTGACGCCGAACGAGAAGCCTCCGGCGCTCACAGAAGCGGTCGCGTTCAGCGTCGGCGGAACGTCGACCGTGGCGCACGCTGTCCCCGTGGGCAGCGGGAGCGGGACCGAGATGCCGGGGAAGCGGATGTACGTGTAGGTCGGATGGCACTGCTGCTCCGGCCCGGCGCGGAACGTCACGGTGCCGTTCACGCTCGTGAAGTTCAGGTTGATGTTCGCGTTCGCGCTGAGGAAGAAGCCGCCGTTCGCGTTGATGTTCAGCTTCCCGTTGATCGCGACGACGCCGCCGGCGGTGAAGTTCACCTGCGCGGAGAGCCCGGCGTCCTCCGGGTAGTTGCTGAACGAGATGTTGCTGTTCAGCAGGTTGTAGCCGCCCGCATTGATCGTCGCGATCGTCGTCAGCCGGTACCGGAACTGCCCGCCCGTGTAGGCGAAGTCGCCCTTCACGGAGACGTTCGATCCCAGCACCGCGACGTTCGCGACGCCCGAGACGGCCACGTTCGAGCCCGTCTTCGTGACCGTCACGGCCGTGGTCGCGCCGATGCCGGAGAAGTTGAGGTTGGCGGACCCGGTCAGCGTGAAGTCGCTGCCCTTGAACGCCCCGCTGACGTTGACGCTGTTGTTCGTGCCCGTCCCGAGCACCTGCAGCGAGCCGGAGAGGCCGCCCTGCGTGACGCCGCCCGCCTTCGCCAGATACACCGTCGCCTTGCCGGTGAAGCCCGCGACGGAGAGCGTGACGTCCTTCGCGCTCAGGAAGAAGTCTCCGGTCTGCGCCAGAACCGAGGTACCGCCGGGAATCGCGATCCTCGTCCCCTTGGGCACCGTGCCGTAGTACGCGGCGCCCGAAAGCTGCGCGCTGAAGACCGAGCCGATGTTGAAGCCGGCGCTGATCTGCAGGTAGCCGGACTGAACGTTGACCGAGACCTTTGCGAGCGACTGGCCGGCGAAGGTCGCGCTGACGTCCGCCGTGAGCGAGAACGGCTGGCTCTGCTGGTAGTTGACGTGGAACGTTCCGTTCAGCGAGAGGCCCGAGCTACCGCCGAGCACGACGTTCGCGACGATGTCGGCGGTGAACTGGCTCAGCGTTCCGTTCTGGACGACCAGCTTGAAGCTGCCGTTGGCCTTCGCGGTGAGCACCGTCACCGCGCCCGACATCGTGAACGCGACGTTGTTCTTCGCTCCCGTCTCGGCATGGAGATTGACCGCGAGCTTCTTCGCGGTGACGGCTCCGCCGCCGAGGTCGAGCTGGTTCAGCGTTCCGTTCAGGTCGGTGATCAGCGTGCCGCCGGTCTTGTTGACGCCGCCCGACACCGTGACGTCCGTCCCGCCGACGGTCACGCCGCCGGAGAAGTTCACCTTGAACTGCTTCGGCGAAAGCGTCGCGTCGATGTGGGTCGACTTGATCGTGGCGCCACCGAGCTGGAAGCTGCCGATGTCTGCCGACCCGCTGAACGAGAACGGATTGAGCAGCAGCGACGCCTTGATCGCGACCGAGACGCCGGCGATCGCGCCGTCGAAGTTCAGCGAGATGCCCGGCGCGTAGACGATCGTCCCGATCTTGCAGCCGGTCGGAGCGACCTCGAGATCGAACGCCTTCGCGGTCAGGACGCCGTTCCCGAGGCTGATCACCGTCTGGCCCGTGTTCGTCGGGTCGTCGACCTGGACGGCCAGGCACGGGTTCGTCGCCGAGAGGTATGCGGCGACCGTGGTCTTCGGGTTGTTGACGAGACCGAGCTTGCTCTGCCAGCTGCCGGGCAACTGCGCCGTCGCGGCGAAGCCGACCGACGGGAGCGGCAGCGGCGCCGTGAGCGTGATCCCGAACTGCACGTCGAGGTTGAAGAGCCGCAGGTCGGTGACGCCGAACGCGTTCTGCCAGCCGTCCCGGCTGACGAGTGAGAACGACCCCGTGACGGTGTTCGAGGTGATCGAGTAGCCGAGCGCGATCGTCACGTCGGCGCTGCTCGCTGTGGCGCCGCCGCTGCTCGCGGCGACGTTCATCGTCGCCGCGCCACCGAGCGAGATGTCGAAGTTGCCGCCCGACCGCTCGATCTCGAAGAAGGTCGAGTTGAGACGCACGTTCGACGACGAGCTCGCATCGCCGTACAGGTACGGCTGGCCCGGGATCGAGAAGTCCATCCGAAGCGAGTACGTGTCGTGGTCCGGATCGAACACGCCGGTCGCGCGACCGTTCACGTCGCCGGGGAGGCCGAGCATCGTCTTCAGCCACGAAGGCGTCGTGAAGGTGCCGGTGAGCTTGAATGCGTTCGCCGGCAGGTCGATCTTCGTGACGGCCTTCGTGACCGGATCGACGACCTCGAGCTTCGTCGCGTACGACGCCCAGCCGATGACCGCACCGCCGAGCTGCGAGCCGTCACCGCTCGAGCCTGGGAGCGAGAAGCTGCCAAGCGGAACCGCGATCGCCCAGCCCTGGCTGCCGAACGACGCGTGCACGGTCGGCAGCTGGCCGATGCCCGGCACGCTGATCGCGCCCTCGAGATCGACGCGGAAGTCGCCCGAGTCGTTCGTCTCCGCGACGGGATCCTCACTGGGCGCCGACATGCCGCGCTGGATCAGGACGCTGGCGTTCGTGATCTGGATGCCGGCGCCGATCGAGAGCGGCTCGGCGAGCGCCGCCTCGACGCTGAACGCACCGGACGGAAGCGCGAGCGTCCCGGCGAGCGTCGTCGAGACCGTCCCGATCGCCGGCAGGTTGAAGGCGACGTTGCCCGACAGCGCAAAGAACACGGCAGCGTTCTCCGGGCAGGCCGCGCCGGTGTCGGGGCAGCGGTTTGTGAGCGACAGGTCGAGGTTCGAGATCGTGGCGTTCGCGCTCGGCTTCCAGTCCTCCGAGGGCGCGACCTTGAGCGTCAGGTCGTACGTGTCGTCCTTGGCGACGATCGCGCCGCTGAAGTCCTTCGCTGCGATCGTCAGCCCGGGCAGCGGGTTCCACGTCGCGTCGCCCGAGCCCGTCGCGGTGAGCGACCAGTTGCGCGGGTTGTCATACGCGAGCTTGACGTCGACACCGACGGTTCCGTTCGGCGTCGAGAGCCCGATCGAGCCGGTGCCGGTCAGGCCGAGGGAGTCGGCCGTCGGCTCCATCTTCACCGTGAGCGTGTTGATGTCGAGGCCCTGGACGATCGTGATCGGCTTCGTGATCGAGCCCTCGAACGACGCGGTGATCGCCCCGTCCGGCGTCTCGCGCTTGACCGCGCCGCTGAGGTTCACCGGCGAGCCGGCGAGCTGCACGATCTGCTGGACGTCGACCGACAGCGAGAACGTGCCGTCGCTCGCGATCGCGCCCTGGATCTCGGCGGTCGGCGCCGGCGAGTCGGGGCTCTCGTCGCTCTTCGGGCCGGTCGCGGTCGTGTCGACCGAGACGCTCGTGCCGCTCGAGCCGGCGCTGAAGGTGAGTGCCGTCTTGCCGTTCCAGCCGGACGGGAGCGGGACGAACGCGAACCCGTCCGCCTCGATCGTCCCCGTGAGCGACACCGACCCGCCGCCGAACGGGATCGACAGGCCGCCGCCGCCGAGGGTGAAGGACGGCGAGTGCCAGGCCTCGGGGCCGGTGAGCGTCCCGCCCGAGATCGTCAGGCCCGACACGGAGATCGACCCGCTCACGCCCTCTGCCTTCAGGGAGCTGGTCGAGAACGACGAGCCCGAGAAGCTGATCGTCGTCGCCGAGGAGCAGCCGCTACCGCTCACGGTGACGCTGTCGAAGCCGACCGAGACGCCGCCGACGGTTCCCCGGAAGGAGCCGCTCGAGCTCGCCGCGTCGCGGACGAGCTGGCAGAAGATGTCCGGGAGGCCGGACTCGCCGGTGGTGGTCTCGCCGGTGGTGGTCTCACCGGTCGTCGTCTCGGCGGTCGTCGTCGGCGTCGTCGTCGTGTCGGTCGGGGTGTTCGCCGCTGCCGGCACGAACGGCGCCTTCTTCGTCGTCTTCAGCGGCTCGGCGGGCTTCGGGAGCGTGCGCTTCTCGCGCAGCGGGCCGTTCGGCTTCTCCTTCTTCCCTTTCGCCTGGTCGATGTCGAAGCCGGAGCTCGCCTTCGGCAGCGGCAGCACCTTGACGTGGGTCGTCGCGGTCGAGGTCGCGCTGCCGTCCGTCACCGTCAGGGCGAAGACGAGCTTCGTCGCCTGCGTGACGGCCGGCGGCTGGAAGTCGACGTCGCCCTCGTCACGCGGGCCGAGCCACGTGACCGCGGGGCCGCTCCGCTGCGTCCAGCGGTAGGTGAGCCCGATGCCGCTGCCACCGCTACCGTCGCCCTCGAGCGTGATCACGCTCGGCTTCGGCTTCTCGTTCGCCTTCACGAGCGGCTGGTCGTCGAACGCGATCTTGTCGGGCTCCTTGATCGCGGCGCGAAGCGCGTGGCGCGGCTCGACCTGCATCGTCGCGCGCGCCGACTTCGGCGCGACCCGCGAGCCGACGGACGCGCGTGCCTCGAGCAGCACGGTCTTCATCCCCGTGCTCTTGGCGAACGAGAGACGCAGCGTGAGCTGCGGCAGGTGACGGCCGGCCTGAAGGGTTCCGGACGAGCTGCAGCGCGCACTCGTCGCGACGGTCTCGCACGTGAAGCCGTGCTCGACGATCGACTCGAAGCGAGCGCCGTGCGGCAGGTGGATCGAGAGCGTGACCGGGCCTGCGGTGGCGATGTCGCCCGTGTTGCGGACGCGCAGCCCGAACGCACCGGTTCCGCCCGCCGTCGGCAGGCGCAGGTTCGTGAAGTCCGGGACCAGGTGGTACTCGCCGTGCGTGATCGTGACCAGCACCGGCAGCTTCGACGCGTTGGGCGCGTCGGGCGCGCTCAGCCGGATCGCCGCGGGCCAGCTGCGTTCGGCCTTCGTCGCCGAGCCCGCGTCGATCACGACGGTCGGGCCGGGCAGCGAGCCGCGCCGCGCGAGCGCGGACGCGAAGCTCACCGTGCACGTCAGGCTCGCAACACCGGAGCAGCTGAAGCCGGGGGTGTCCCGAATCGAGACGATCCGCGCGCCACCGTCGAGTGACTGGGTGAGGCTCGCCGTCGAGCCGGCTTCGATGTCGGCGCCGCCTGCGTTGCGAACGTCGAGGCGCTCGGTGAACTGCTGCCCGGCGATCAGCTTCGCGGGCGCGCCGTCGTTCACCGGCTGGAACGCGCCGTGCTTGCCCGTCGGCCGCAGCAGCGTGAGCGCCGGGAAGCCTTTGTTGCCCTGGAGGATCAGCAGCTGCAGCGTTGCCGCACGCGGCTTCTGGTTCACGATCGTGTTCGTCGAGAAGCCGCCGATGGTGAACGCGCCCGGACCGGGCTTCGCGTTCACGTCGACGTCGAGCACGACGGGCAGCGCCAGCGCGCCGTCGACCCTGATCGGCGCCGCGTCGCCGTCCGTGCACGTGAAGCTCTGCGCCTGCGCCGACGGAGTCTCGCCGCCCTGACACTGCCACGCGCCGGGAGCGCCGACGCGCACGAGGCTCGTGCCCGGGGGGATCGAGCCGGCGACGCCGATCGTCCCGGAGGTCGGCGCTCCGCCGATGTTGCTGAGCTTCGTGTCGATCGTGAACTCGTCGCCGGGCAGCAGCTCTTGCAGGCCGTGCTTCGCGACCGCCGTCGCGAGCAGCAGCGCACCGCGTGGCGGCACGAGACCGAGCTCGGCGGGGGACTGCACGGTGAACGTCCGTGCCCCGCCGGTCGACGTGACCGCCACCGACCAGTCCTGCGTCTGCACCTTGCCGCCGATCGGAAGGTTCAGCGCGGCGATCCGGGCGCGGTCGAGCGTGAACGCGATGCGCAGCTCGGGCGCGAATCCTCCGGGCGGGATCGGCCGCGTGTTCGTGCAGGCGGGCGGCGCGCTTTGCGCCCCGGTGCACGTCCAGCCGGAGCCCGACGCCTTCCAGCTGCCGACGAAACCGGCGGGCAGCAGGTTCGCGAGCTGAACCGACGTCGCAGTCGCCGACCCGGTGTTCAGGACCTGAACGGTCTCGCTGCTCGAGCCGCGATCGGTGCGGATCACGCCCGCAGGCTGCACCTCGGCGTAGAGGCCCGGGGCGCCCGGGCCCTTCCGGACGAAGATCGCAGTCGTCGCCTTGCCGCCGGAGCCGGCGACGTGGAAGACGGCCCGGCGTTCGGGCTTCGCCGCCGCCGGCACCTTGAACCCGGCGAGCACGGTGACGGTGCCGCCGGCCGCGAGCGTGCCGTCGTAGGTGCACGTCACGGCGCTGCCCGACCCGGTGCAGGCCATGTGACCCTTCGGCGTGCCGAGGACGCCGAAGCCCGGAACGCGGTCGAGGTTCGTCGCGCCGCTGAAGTCGAAGCCCGCGGGAGCGGCGATCGTGAACGACGGTCGCGTCGCCGCGGTGCCGCCGGGCCGCGCGTTGTTGGCGATCGCCACGGTGATCTCGACCGCGCCGCCCGGGACCGTGTTGCCCGTGACCTCCTGCGCCCGGAGATTCAGTCGCGCCGGTGTCGACGCCGCGCCCGCGCGCACCGTCCCGCCGAGCGAGACGACCACCACCGCGACCACGACCAGCGACGCGCCGTAGCGCCACCTCTTGCCCAAGCTCACTCTCCGGTCTCGCCCCACACGCATGTCGCCCGATCAGGCGACTGCAATCGACTCTATGGAGGTCGGCGGACGTCGCCCAGCCCCCGTTCAGGGGAGTTCTCAGCCCTTGATCGCGCCGCTCAGTCCCGAGCCGCGCAGGAACGACCGCTGGAAGACGAGAAAGCCGGCGACCGGCACGAGGCAGGCGATGAACATCGCGGCGAGAAACACGCCGAGCTCGGTCTGTCCTTCGATGCTCGGCAGGCGCACGGACAGCGGCTGCTTGCTCGGATCCGTCAGAACGAGCAGCGGCCAGAGAAAGTCCTTCCACGACGCCAGCACGGCGAAGATCGAGACCACGCCGAGGATCGGCTTCGACATCGGCAGCACGATCTTCCAGAAGAGCATGAACGGGCCCGCGCCGTCGATGCGCGCCGCCTCGAAGATCTCGCGCGGCAGATTGTCGAAGAAGCGCTTCATGATCACGACGTTGAACGCGCTCGCGCCGGCAGGAAGCCAGATCGCCCAGTACGTGTCGATCAGCGTGTGGTGCACGATCGGCGGCCGCACGACCTCGATGTAGAGCGGCACGAGCAGCACCACGCCGGGAACGAACAGCGTCGTCAGCAACAGCCCGGTGATCACCTTCGCATACTTCGGCCGCAGCACCGAGAGGGCGTAGCCGGCCGTCGTGGCGACGAACAGCTGCGACGCCCACGACCCGATCGCGATCACCACCGTGTTCCAGAAGTACCGCGCGACGTCGACGTTGTTCCACGCCTCGCTCAGGTTCCCCCACGCGAAGCCGTTGGGGAACAGGCCCATCGGATGCGTGATCGTGTCGTTCGTCGGCGTGATCGCCGACTTCGCAAGCCAGAGCAGCGGCCCGAGCCCGACGACCACGAGCAGCACGAGTAGGACGACGTGCGCCGCGCCGACGCCGTAGCGCACGCTCGGCCGCAGCCATTCGGCATGCGAGATCAGCGCGGCGGGCCGCTCCTCGCTCATTGAGCCCGCTCCCGGCGGCGGCCAAGCCGCCGCCTCCGCTCTTTGATGAGCTCCGTCGAGCCTACGCTCATTCGGTGCTCCAGCCGCGCGTCGCGCGCAGGTAGATCAGCGAGAAGACGGCCAGGAACGCTGCGAGCATCAAGCTCAGCGCGGTCGCCTTGCCGTAGTCGCCGCCGAGCGAGTTGCCGAACGCGTAGTTGTAGATCAGCAGCAGCACGGTGAGCGTGTGGTTCGCCGGACCGCCCGAGGTGAAGAGGTACGGCTCGAGGAACACCTGCGCGGTCCCGATCAGCTGCAGGATGAGCGTCACGAGCAGGACGCCGCGGAGCTGCGGCAGCGTGACGTGCCACACCTTCTGGCGCAGGTTCGCGCCGTCGACGGACGCTGCTTCGTAGAGATCCGCGTTCACGCCGGTGAGCGCGGCGAGATAGATGATCACCGTCGCCCCGGCATTCGCCCAGGTCGACTCGAGCACGAGCGACGGCATCGCCCACGACTCGGACTGCAGCCACGGATACGGCCCGAGATGCACCCAGCCGAGGATCGTGTTGAAGACGCCGGTGCTGTCGGCGTCATAGAACGTCTTCCAGAGCAGCACTGCGACGACGGGCGGGATCACGACGGGCAGGTACGCAAGCGCGCTGTAGAGCCCGCGCCGCTTCCGCACCTCGCTCATCAGCACGGCCGCGACGAGCGGGATCGGGTAGCCGAAGATCAGCGCCAGGAACGCGAAGTACGCGGTGTTCTTCACGGCGACCGGGAACTGCGGGTCGTGCCACACCGCGCTGAAGTTGGCGAAGCCGACCCACGTCGGCGCCTGCACGAGGTTCGTGTGCTGGAACGCCATGATCCCCGTGCGCACGATCGGGTACCACGAGAACGCGCCGAACGCGAAGAGCATCGGCGCGAGGAACAACAGGTTCGAGAGGCCGCCGCCACGCACCCAGGTGAGCGGCGTCCGGCGCGGGCGCCGGTAGGCCTGATGCGCGGCGACCGCCGCACCCTCGACTTCGATCTCGCTGATCGCGTTTGCGTTCATCGCTTCAGTGGCCGGCGGCGGCGGCCCCAAGCCTCCGCCGCCGCCGGCCATACTGCGCCCCCGAGCTAGCTCCCGCTCGAGATCGCCTGCTGCGCCTCGCTGTTCGCCTGCTGCAGCATCGACTGGATGTCCGTGTTCTTGTTCGTGAGCACCGACTCCACGACCGCGTCGAGCGCGTGGTACACGCTCTGCGTCGAGGCTTCCGGCTCAGGGATGACGTTCTCGTTGTAGATGCCGTTCAGGAACGGCTTCATCTGCGAGATCGGCACGTTGATGTAGGGCTGGATCCACGTGTTCGCGAGCTGGGACTGGGCCTTGTCGAACAGCGGCAGCGCCGGCACGCCGATCGGCTGCTTGTTCGCGGCCAGGGTCTTCGCGTTGCGGATCGCCTGTGCCTTCGACACGAGCGGCTCCTCGTAGAAGAAGTCCATCCACTTCACCGCGGCCACCTTCTGCGCCGCGCTGGCGTTCGGCTTCACGACGGCGAGGGTGCCGCCGCCGAGCACGCCGGCGTTCTTGTTCTTGGCCAGCGGGATCGGGGCGAGACCGTAGATCGACGGATTGACGTTGTACGCCTGCACGAGGTTCGTGTAGACGTCCGAGCCGCTGACGTACATGCCGACCTGACCGGCCGCGAAGGCCTGGTTGATGTCGCTCCAGCCGTAGTCGAAGTTGGAGCCCATCGAGTTGTCGGTCCAGCGCATGTGCTTGAGCAGGTTCAGCGCCGACACCGTCTGCGGGTTGTCGAGCGTCGCCTTTGCACTCGTGCCGCGACCCGTCTCCATCCGCCCACCGAGCGAGTAGACGAGCGTGGTCAGGATCCAGCCGGCGGTGTTGTCGTCCTTCGCCATCTCGACGTAGCCCGGCTTGCCGGTCTTCTGATGGATGGCGAGCGCGTCGGCCTCGACCTGCGCCCAGGTTGTCGGCGGCTTGTTCGGGTTGAGCCCTGCCTGCTGGAAGAGCTGCCGGTTGTAGTGGAGCGCCTGCGCGTACGCGCCCTTCGGGAGCGCGATGATCTGCCCCTTCGAGTCGGTCGCCTCGGCGAGCACCGCCTTGTTGAACTTCGAGTAGTACGGAAGCGCCTTCACGAGCGACGTGATGTCGGCGACCTGCCCGGCATCACCCAGGGAGCGGGCGTCGGTGAACGGCACCTCGAACACCGTCGGGAGCGTCCCGGCGGCGAGCTTGGCTGCGAACGTGGGTGCGGTCCACTGATACTGGACCGGCTCGACCTTGATCGACGGATTCGCCTTCTCGAACTCCGCGACCTGGGCGTTGAACTGGTTGATCGCTGCCTGGGTGCTTCCCGGGATCAGCGACGCGACACTGATCGTGACCGTCTTCGTCGACGAGGCGACGGCAGCCGCAGTTGCGCACGCGGCCAGGAGGCCGACGGCGACCAGAGCGGCCGTAACCGTGCGAATGGACTTCATCGTCCTTCCTTTCCTATCCGATCCGGAGGGGCGGGGGTGGGGGCCTGCGCCTCGGCCTGGCAGAGCCAGACCGTCGTGTCCTGCGGGACGGCACCTCCTTCGAGGTCGTTGCTTGCGATGAGGACGTCGGCGTCCGCCGGCAGCGCGACCGGTTCGGAGCCGAAGTTGACAAGACAGGTGAACCGCTCGCCGCGCGCGAAGGCGAGCACGTTCTCGCCGGCGTCGACGAAGCGAAGCTCGGCGTCCCGGCCCCACGGCGCCGAACGGCGCAGACGGAGACCGGTGCGGTAGAGGCTGAGCATGGAGGCGGGGTCCTCGGTCTGCGCGGCGACCGTCAGCGAGCCCCAGTTGCCGGGCGGGTCGAGCCAGGGTGGTGCGGCGTCCGGGCCGCTGAACCCGAACGGAGGCTTGTCGCCGGACCAGGGCAGCGGCACGCGGCAGCCGTCGCGGCCCGGGTCGACGCCGCCGGAGCGGATCCACATCGGATCGCGGCGGCGCTCGGCGGGGATGTCCTCGACTTCCGGCAGCCCGAGCTCCTCGCCCTGGTACACGTACATCGAGCCCGGCAGCGCCATCGACAGCAGCGCCGCCGCCCGCGCACGGCGGGTGCCGCGTGCGAGATCCGTCGGCGTCCCTTCGCGCTTGGTCTGGAACGAGAACGACGTGTCGTCGCGGCCGTAGCGCGTCACCGGACGCGTGACGTCGTGGTTCGAGATCACCCACGTCGTCGGTGCATCGACCGGCGCATGCGCCGCAAGCGCCGACTCGATCGACGCGTGCAGCGCGTCCCGGTCCCACGGGCACGAGAGGAAGTCGAAGTTGAAGGCGGTGTGCAGCTCGTCCGGCCGCAGGTAGCGCGCGAGCCGCTCGGCGTCGGGCAGCCAGAGCTCGCCGACGAGCACGCGCTGCTCCGGATAGCCGTTCGCGATCGCACGCCAGCCGCGGTAGATGTCGTGCAGCTCGTCGCGGTCCTGAAACGGATGCTCGCCGGGACCGGGCTCGTCAGCCGGCTCGCGCAGCGTCGGGTCCTTGACGAGCAAGGCGGCCGAGTCGATCCGCACGCCGGCGACGCCGCGGTCGAACCAGAAGCGCAGCACGTCTTCGTGCTCGGCCCAGACGTCCGGGTGCGTCCAGTTGAGGTCGGGCTGCTCGGGCGCGAACAGGTGCAGGTACCACTCGCCGTCCTCGACCTGGGTCCAGGCCGAGCCGCCGAAGATCGACTGCCAGCCGTTCGGCGGCCCTTCGGTCGTGCGGAACCAGAACCGCTCGCGCTCCGGCGAGCCCGGGCCGGCGGCGAGCGCGGCCTTGAACCACGGGTGCTCGTTCGACACGTGGTTCGGGACGACGTCGACGATCGTGCGGATGCCGAGCTCACGCGCCTCGGAGATCAGCTGCTCGGCTTCGTCGAGGGTCCCGAACGCGGGATCGATCGCGCGGTAGTCGACGATGTCGTACCCGTTGTCGGCGAGCGGCGAGGGGTACCAGGGGTTGAACCAGAGGGCGTCGACGCCGAGGTCGCGCAGGTACGGGAGCTGCGAGCGGACGCCGGCCAGGTCGCCGACGCCGTCGCCGTTCGCGTCGGCGAAGCTGCGGACGTAGACCTGGTAGACGACGGCGTTCCGCCACCAGGGCTGGTCGTCGCGCCCGTCAGCCTCCGAGCCCGGGAGGGACTCGGGCTCGGAGGAGGGGTCACGGGCGAGTTCGACCTGCGTCACGTCGCAGCGGACGTTGGCAGAACCGACATTGGATTGCAAGAACTTGACGACAATTCGCAAGTTTCATACGTCTTGCTGCAGGCTTGCGCAAAAGGCGCGCCGAGTAGGGCGGGAACGCGGGTGCTCAGCTCGGCAAAGCCGGGCTGAGCTCCCGCGTTCCTGGATGCGGCGCGTTCGCGGTCGAGCCGCGGGCGACGATCTCGGGCTCGAAGAAGAGCTCCTCGGCCGAGACCGCGGAGCCCTCGATCTGCCCGGCGAGCAGCTCCACGGCCGCCCGGCCGATCGCCTCGATCGGCTGGCGGACGGTCGTGAGCGGCGGATCGGTGCAGCTCATGAAGGCGGAGTCGTCGTACCCCACCACCGAGAGGTCGGCGGGCACCGACATGCCGGCTCTCCGGGCTGCGCGGATCGCGCCGAGCGCGAGCGGATCCGAGGCACACACGATCCCCGTGACGCCGCGCGCGATCAGCTTCGCGGCGGCCGCGTGCCCGCCCTCGAGCGAGAAGCGCGTGTGCTCCACGAGCTCCTCGCCGACCGCCGCGCCGCGAACTGCCTCGTACGCGGCCAGCTTCCGGCGAGACGGCATGTGATCGAGCGGACCGAGGATCAGGCCGATCCGCTCGTGCCCGAGATACACGAGATGTGCGTACGCCTGCTCCATCGCCACCGCGTCATCCGTCGACACGCGCGGAAACTCGAGGTGCTCGGCGGCGGCGTTCACGAGCACAACCGGGAGCCGAAGCTGGAGCAGGCGCCCGTAGTGCTCGTGCGGCGCGTCGACTTCGGAGTAGTCTCCGCCGCAAAAGATCATCCCGGAGACCTGGTGCTCGAGCAGCATCTCGATGTACTCCGCCTCCGACCTGCCCCGGTCGCGCGTGCACAGAAGAGCAGTGAAGCCGAGCCGCGCCAAGCCGCCCACGACCACCTCCGCGAGCGCCGGGAAGATGGGATTCTGCAGCTCCGGCACGACGAGGCCGACCATCCGTGCTCGCCGGCCGCGCAACTGGGTCGGGCGCTCGTAGCCGATGACGTCGAGCGCGGTGAGGACCGCGGCACGCGTCGCGTCCGAGATCCCGGGCCGCCCGTTCAGCACCCGGCTGACCGTGGCCTCGCTGACCCCGGCCTGCTTGGCGACATCGGCGAGCTTTCCGGCCACGCTGCAACTTTACGTCAAGACGTTGCAATTGCTTGCAAGGACTCCTTGCCTCGCAAGCGGAGCACGAGCGTGATGCCGCCCGTGACGAGCAGGTTCGCGACGAGCGCGGGCACGCCGATGAAGAGCTGCGTGTGGTGCGAGCCGACTCCGAACGACGCGCTCGAGGAGTCGAAGCCTGCGCGCACGAGCAGGTACGTGCCGTAGCCGATCCCGACCGTCCAGCCGGCGAGCGCCGCGCGCGCGGGCAGCTTCCGCCAGAGGATGCCGACGAAGACGGCGGGCAGGGTCTGGAGGATCCAGACCCCGGCGGCGAGCTGGAAGTTGACGACGTAGGTCGTCGGGGCGGCGAGCACGAACCCGACGGCGCCGAACTTGACGACGAGCGACGCGAGCTTGGACACCTGCGTCTGCCGGTGCGGCGACGTGTCCGGGCGGAGCTCCCGCCAGACGTTGCGCGCGAAGAGGTTGGCAGCGGCGATCGCCATCATCGCCGCGGGAACGAGCGCGCCGATCGCGATCGACGCGAGCCCGAAGCCGGCAAACCACGCCGGGAACACCTGGTCGAGCAGCGCGGGCACTGCAGCGTTGTTGCCGTAGTGCGCGCTCGGATGGATGCCGTCCGCGATCGCCATGTAGCCGAGGATCGCGAGCAGTCCGAGCATCACCGTGTACACGGGCAGGAAGATGCTGTTGCGCTGCACGACGAAGCGGCTCTTCGAGGCGAGCGCACCGGTCAGCGTGTGCGGATAGAGAAACAGTGCGAGCCCGCTGCCGATCGCGAGCGTGACGTAGTCGCCGTCCATTCGCCGCGGCAGCAGGAGCTTCGACGCTGGCACCTTCGAGAACGCGTGGCCGTAGCCGCCGAGATGCAGCGGGATGTAGATCACTGCGACGACGACCGTCACCCAGATCAGCACGTCCTTGACGACCGCGATCAGCGTCGCCGAGCGCAGACCGGCGAGGTACGTGATCACCGCGAGCAGCGCGAACGCGGTCCACAGCGACGCCTGCACCGGCAGGCCGATCTGCGCCATGCAGATCTCGATGCCGTACACCTGCAGCGCGACGTAGGGCATCGTCGCGACGATCCCGGTGAGCGTCACCGCCGCCGCGAGCCACCGGCTCTTGAACCGGTCGCGGACGAAGTCCGACGGCGTGACGTAACCGCGGTCGTGCGCGAGCTGCCAGAGCCGCGGCACGACGAGAAACGCGACGAGGTACGTGATGACGAGGTACGGCAGTGCGAAGAAGCCGATCGCACCGGCGCCGAAGACGAGCGCCGGCACTGCGACGAACGAATAGGTCGTGTAGACGCTCCCGCCCTGCAGGAACCAGGTGAGGACGCCGCCGAACTGCCTGCCGCCGAGCGCCCATTCGTCGAGGTCGTGAAGGTCCGCCTTGCGCCAGCGGCCGGCGTAGAGCCCGACCGCCGTGATCACCGCGAACGAAGCGGCGATCACGATCGCCTGCGTCGTCTGGATCGCCGCGACGATCATTCGGCGTGCGCGCGCTCGGCGCCGCGCAGCAGGTAGACGATGCCGGTGACGGCGCCGCCGAAGACCACGACGCAGAGCTGGTACCAGACGAAGAACGGCACGCCGCCGACAGTCGGGTGCACGCGGTCGTAGAGCGGCGGGTACACGATCGCGACGACCGGGAGCACGAACAGGAAGAGCGCCCAGCGTCTCCGCTGTGACCGCACCTCGCCCTCGACCTGACCCACGCTGCGATCGTAGCGCCGTCGGATGCCGGCAGTAAGGTCTCGCACGGCGTGTTCGAAGTCGGGTCGGGGCTCTTCTACATCGCGATCGCGCTGGCCGTCTCGGCAGTCGCGATCGTCTGCTGCTGGGCGGTGCTGCGCTACACGCGGCTGAGCCCACCGTTCGACTTCGGCGCGGTCGACGCGCTGATCGGGATCGTCTACGGCATCCTGCTCGCGATCCTCGTCCTGTTCGCGTCGCAGCACTACACCTCCGCGATCAACGACTCGAACGACGAGGCGACGGCGCTCAACGAGATGTACAAGGCCGCCGGGGCTCTGCCGGCGGCGCAAGGCGTGAAGCTGCGCCACGACATCGTCTGTTACGCGCGCGAGACGATCGACCTCGAGTGGCCGATCCTCCGCAAGTCGCAGGGCAACGGCTCGGACGTCGTCTTCGCGCGCACGCGTCAGCTCGGCGGCATCGTGCAGACCGCGGCGCAGAACGAGCCGACCAACCTCACGATCTCCGACCTCTTCAACGCGTACCTCGAACGCGGCACGGCCAGACAGCTGATGCTCGAGGACAGCCGGCCCCAGCTGCCGTCGCCGTTGTGGTTCGTCGTGCTGCTCGGCATCGGCATCGTCGTCTTCCTGCTGTCGCTGCGCTACTGGGAGAACCCGGCGCACCTCGTCGCGGCGCTCGTCGCCTCGCTGTTGCTGCTGCTCTCGATGGTCGGTGCGATCGCCGAGCTCGACCGCCCGTTCGCGTCGATCATCGGTTTGCAGCCCCGCGCGATCGAGGCGACGCTGACGAGCGTCGTGCAGTCCTCGGCCGGCGCGCAGTCGGCGCTGCGTCCGTGCACGCCGCCGCCGGGCGTGCACGGCTGAGCAGTGCGACGCGGTTCACGGCCACGGGCGTGCGCGTGACCGTGAACCGCCGTCGATCGGCTACTGCGGCTGCGGGACGATGCGGATGTACGGCTTCGGCGACTCCCACTCGCCGAAGAGCTCCTTCGCATCGTCGTCGGAGACCGAGCCTGAGATGATCACCTTGTCGCCCTGCTTCCACTGCGCGGGCGTCGAGACCTTGTGCTTGGCCGTGAGCTGCAGCGAGTCGATCACCCGCAGCACCTCGTCGAAGTTGCGGCCGGTCGACATCGGATAGACGAGGATCAGCTTGATCGCCTTGTCCGGACCGATCACGAACACGTTGCGGACGGTCTGGTTGTCGGCGGGCGTGCGCGAGAGCGGGTCGCCGGACGTGTCCGCCGGCAGCATCCCGTACGCCTTCGCGACGGCGAAGTCGGTGTCGGCGATGATCGGGTAGTTGGGCGCGGTGCCCTGTGTCTCCTCGATGTCCCTCGCCCAGTCGGCGTGGCGGTCGGTCGGATCGACGGAGAGCCCGATGATCTTGACGCCGCGCTTGTCGAACTCGGGCTTGATCGAGGCCATGTAGCCCAGCTCGGTCGTGCAGACGGGCGTGAAGTCTTTCGGGTGCGAGAAGAGCACGGCCCACGAGTCGCCGATCCACTCGTGGAAGCGGATCCGGCCCTCGGTGGTGTCCGCCTCGAAGTCGGGAGCGGTGTCGCCCAGCTGCAATGCCATAACGAATCCTCCTACAAGCGGTAGTGAGTCTCTTATCTTGGCGGAAACGCCTAGGCTGCCGGAATGAGCAAAGCCACCATGCAGACGAATCACGGCGCGATCGAGATCGAGCTCTTCGACGAGGACGCGCCGAAGACGGTCCAGAACTTCACGAAGCTCGCCGGCGACGGCTTCTACGACGGCGTGATCTTCCACCGGGTGATCGAGGACTTCATGATCCAGGGCGGCGACCCGACCGGCACCGGTTCGGGCGGCCCGGGCTACCAGTTCGAGGACGAGCAGAACGACCACGAGGTCGAGCGCGGCGTGCTCGCGATGGCGAACGCCGGGCCGAACACGAACGGCTCGCAGTTCTTCATCGTGACCGCCGACTCGTGCCCCTGGCTCAACGGGAAGCACACTGTCTTCGGCCGCGTGACCGGGGGGATGGACGTCGTCGACGCGATCTCGAAGGTCGAGACGGGGCCGGGCGACCGACCGCGGGACGAGGTCCGGATCGAGTCGATCGACCTCGCCTGAGACGGCGTAGGTAGCCTGGGCGCGTGACCCAGGAACCGCAAGGCGAGGAGACGATCGAGGTCGTGTGCCCGCATTGCAAGAAGCCCTTCAGCGCCAGCCTGATCGCGGGTAGCGCCGAGCGGTACCGCGGGTTCAAGTGCCCGCATTGCCGGCTGTTCGTGCCGGCAGCGCGAGTCAAGGCCTGATCCCGGCCTGCCGATACGACCTCCGTGGCACTCGAGGCGGTCCCGGCGGCGGGCGTCCGGTCGTTCGCGCTTGCGCGAGGCCTGACGGCGCGCGTCCAGCTGACGCTCATCGTGCTCGGCTCGTTCGCCGTGCGCGTCGTCGCGTCGGCTGCCCACCCGGCCCCGCGCTACTTCCCGGACGAGTACATCTACACCGCGATCGCCCGATCGCTCGCGGCGGGTCACGCGCCTGCCGTGCGCGGCGCACCCGCCCACTTCCCGGCGCTCCTCGCGCCGCTTCTGGCCGCGCCGCTCCAGGCGCTCTTCACACCCGAGGCGGCGTTCCGGCTGACGCAGGCCGAGAACGCGTTCCTGATGTCTGTTGCAGCAGTTCCGGTGTACCTGCTCGCGCGCAGGCTCTCGCTGTCGGCGCGCTGGGGCCTCGGCTGCGCCGTGTTCGCGGTCGCGATCCCGGACCTCGTCTACGCGTCCTACACGCTGTCCGACCCGGTCGCGTACCCGTTCGCGCTCGCGGCGGTCGCCGCGGCGGTCGTCGCGCTCGACCGGCCGACCCGCCGCCGCCAGGTCGTGTTCCTCGTCCTGGCCGGCCTCGCCACCTTCGCGCGCGTGCAGTACGTCGTCCTGCCCGTCGCCTACCTCCTCGCCGCGGCCGCGCTCGACCGACGCCGCGTGCTCCGCACGCAGCGGCTCACGATCGTCGTCTTCGTCGTGCCGCTCCTCGCAGCGCTCGCGGTCGGTTCGTCACGCGTGCTCGGCTACTACTCCCGCGACGCGCACCTCCACGTCAGCACGCACCTGCTGCACTGGTTCGCCGTCGATCTCTTCCTGCTCGCGCTGACCTCGGGTGTCGTCCTCGTGCCCGGCGCCCTGGTTGCGCTCGCCCGTCCGCGCACCCGGACGGAAGCCGCCTTCTCGCTGTTCGCGGTCGTCCTCGCAGCGGGCGTGCTGCTCGAAGCGGCCCTCTATGCGACGAACGGCTCGCCCCGCTTCCAGGAGCGTTACCTCTTCTCGCTACTGCCGCTCGTGCCGGTCGCGTACGGCCTCTACGCGAAGAACGGCCGGCCGGCGCGCATCCCCGTCGTCGCCATCGCCGCCCTCCTGCTCCTCGTCGCCGCGCGCGTGCCGCTCTCCGGCTACGCGGCCGCGACCGGCAAGACCGACTCGCCGTTCCTCTTCGCCGTCTTCCGACTGGAGCGGCTCACCGGCACCGCCAACGGCTCGCTGATCGTCTCGCTGGTCGCAGCCCTGCTGGCGCTTGCCGCGATCGCGGTCGCGAAGTGGGGCGAGACGCGCGCGGCGATGCTGGCGGCGATCGGCTTCCTCGCCGTCGCATCGCTGGGAGCGATCGTGAACGACGCGAGCAACGCGGAGACGATCCAGGTTGCGTATCTGCCGGCGAACCCGTCATGGGTCGACGCGTTCGGCGTGCACGACGTCACGCTGCTGCAGACGCTCGGGTCGCCGACGGACCGCGCGATCGAGCAGCTGTACTGGAACCGGTCGATCACGCACGAGGCGCGGCTGGGCGACGCGCAGCCGACCGATGCGTACTCGTCGCCGCAGGTGCATATCGCAGCGGACGGCACCCTGACCGGCGTCAGCTCGACCGTCCTCGTCCAGGGCTACGCGGCGACGGTGCAGCTCGCGAACGCCCAGCCGCTCGCGCGCTTCGGCAGCTGGTGGCTGTGGCAGGCGACCGGCACGCCGCAGCTGTCGCTGTACGAGCAGGGCCGCTACCACGACGGCTGGCTCGCGCGGACCGGGCGAATCGAGATCTGGCCGGACGCGAGCGGATCCGTGCGCGGCGTGCTGACCTTCGGGCTGACGCTTCGGAACGGCAAGCCGGTGACCGTGCGCTTCGGCAAGGTGCACTACCGCGTGCGCCCGGGCGTCGTGACCCAGGTCGCCTACACGCTCGACAAGCGCGGCGTGTTCACGCTGCCGTTCGCCGCGAGCGGCGGCCGCTGGCTCCAGGACCTCCGCGCGGTCAGCGTCCTCGAGACGCCGCCGGTGTTCCACCGCGCGCCGGGCCCGCGCCCGGCGGCGAGCTCACCGGCGTAATCAGGCGCAGTTCTTGACGTACGACTCGGCCTCCGCGACCAATTGCTCGGCCGTCAAGTGCGAGTACGACTTCCGCGCCCAGAACTGCGACCAGAGAAGGTGGGCGTTGTGCAGTGCCTTGGCGACCTCCGCGCACAGATACTCGTCGTTCGACACCCTCGGCGAGCCCCACTCGTTGCCGGCGGCCGACACGATGAAGTCGATCGCGCTGCCGTCGCGCACTGATGCGGGGAGACGCACGGTCTTCTTGCTCGTCGGGTTGAGGAGCGCGACGTAGATCTTCGCAGTCACCTTGTTGCCCGACTGAACCGGCTTCGGCTCGACCGCGGCGGCCACGACGTTGCCGGGCGGGGGTGACCCGGAGAGCAGCATCGTCGGCGCCTGCGCCTTCCCCGAGACGGTTCCGGTCGCAGTGATGACGAAGAACTCGGCGTGGCCGGCCGCGGGCAGGGGCTTCAGCGAGACCGTGCCGAGCTGACCGGGAACGCCGAGGGGCTCAGCAGTCGCTGCGAGAACGAGCCCGACGAGAGCCGCGAAGAGCGCCGCACCTGCCGCACGCATCGAGGGACATTCTCGTCACCTGTCCACGCTCGTGTCAAGCGGCACGAGCGATGTGTCAGGCCGCTAAACGCAATCTCTGAGGGCTTGCGCTTCGGGCAGTCCCTCGAGCTTCTTCAGCGTGTTGTTCTCGATCTGGCGGATACGTTCGCGCGTGACGCCGAAGGCCTTGCCGACCTCTTCGAGCGTGCACGGCTGGCCGCCGGTCAGGCCGAAGCGAAGCTCGATCACCTGACGCTCGCGCTCGGGCAGCGCGTTGAGCGCGTTCTCGATGTCGGAGCGGCGCAGCGTGAGCGACGCAGCCTCGTCGGGCGTCTCGGTGTTCTCGTCCTCGACGAAGTCGCCGAGCTCCGAGTCCTCCTCCTCGCCGATCGGCTTCTCGAGCGACACCGGGTGCTGCGCCATGCGGAGGATCTCGCGCACCTCTTCGGTCGTCATCTCGAGCTCCTCGGCGATCTCCTCCGGACGCGGCTCGCGACCAAGGCGCTGGACGAGCTGCCGCTCGATGTGCACGACCTTGTTGAGCTTCTCGACCATGTGGACCGGGATGCGGATCGTGCGCGCCTTGTCGGCGATCGCGCGCGTGACCGCCTGGCGGATCCACCACGTCGCGTACGTCGAGAACTTGTAGCCCTTGCGGTAGTCGAACTTCTCGACCGCGCGGATCAGGCCGAGCGAGCCTTCCTGGATCAGGTCGAGGAACGAGAGCCCGCGGCCCAGGTAGCCCTTCGCGATCGAGACGACGAGACGCAGGTTCGCCTCGATCATCTGCGTCTTGGCGCTCATGTCGCCGCGCTCGATCCGCTTCGCCAGATACACCTCCTGGTCGGCGGTGAGAAGCGGCACCTTGCCGATCTCGCGCAGGTAGAGGCGCAGCGAGTCGAGCGACGGCTCGACGGTGAGGTCGAGCTTCGGCGCGGCCTTCACCTCTTCCTCGACGAGCGGCTGCTCGTGCGGCAGGCGCTTGTGCTCCTCGCCTTCGACGAGCTCGACGCCGTGGTCGATCAGGTAGGTCGTGAAGTCTTCGACTTGCTCCTTGGTGAGCTCGATCTCCTCGATCCCCTTGACGATCTCGTCGTAGGTGAGGAACCCCTTCTCCTGTCCCGACGCGACGAGCTTCTGCAGTTCTTCGACGTCGGGAAGAGCAATGTCGACAGTGAGCACCTGAGCACGACCTCCGGCTACGCGTGGGTTGACGGGGGAGTTAACCGTGACGTACGAGCCGGTACCGCATGCTCCGGCTCACCCTCTGACGCGACTGACAATACATCAGGATTCGCCGAAGAGGAACGGATTTTTCACCGAGGCGAAAAGTCCTCCTTCGCCGCTTCTCGACGGCTAGCCTGAACGGATGGTAGGCGTGTTCCTCGCGCTCGCTTTCGCGGTCGCCGGCCCACCGCGCGCGTACTTCGACACGGGCTCCGCGCGCCTGCCGCTGTCCGTTGTCTCGTGGTGCTGGGACCACCACTGCGCCGCGCCCTTCACCGCGTCGGCGAAGACGGCCGTGATCCGGCGCAACTCGACGGCGCGCATCGACCTCGCCTTCGCACCGAAGACGGTGCACGTCACGGTCGGCGGACGCGACACGACGGTGACGAAGAGCGGTGACGAGATCAGCTGGCCCGCGACCGGCGCCGGCGGTGTCTCGATCCGCGTCACCGGCGCCGGCGGCTGGGTCAACTACGTGGCCCGCATCCGCTTCCGCTGATCCGACCCGGAAAACGAAGACGGCGCCGCTGCCGGGCGCCGTCTTCCATTCCGAGTCCGTCTCCCGAAAGGCCCCGCCGCATCGGGCCCGATCGGTGACGGTCAGAGTGTGCACCACGAGGGGTCGGTTGATCCATCACTGGATCGGTGGTTCACGGCGCTACTTGACTACGCTCAGCGCGGTGCCCGCGACCTTCGCCGACCGCCTTCGTGACGGCCCGCCGCTCGTGGCCGACGGCGGGACGGGTGTCGTGCTCGCCGCAGCGGTCGCCGGCCTCCGCACGCCGGAGGAGGCGAACCTCCGTGCGCCCGAGGCGGTCGTCTCGACCCACGTCAGCTTCATCAACGCCGGCGCCGAGCTGATCGAGACGAACTCGTTCGGCGCCAACCGCCGCAAGCTGGCCCAGCACTATCTCGAGGACGAGTTCGAGGCCTTGAACTCGGCGGCGGTCAAGCTCGCGCGCGAGGCGCGGGAGGTGACCGGGCGCGAGGTGCTGATCGGCGGGTCGATCGGCCCGGCAGGCGTCCATGCACCTGAGCCGTTCGCCGAGCAGGCGCTGATCCTCGAAGGTCGCGGCGCCGACGTGCTGATCCTCGAGACCTTCTACGACCTCGACGAGCTTGCCGTCGCCGTGGCGGCGGTTCGTTCCGTGTCGGGCCTTCCGGTCGTGGCGCTGATGAGCTTCGACAGCGACGCGGTGACGATGGGCGGTGTGCGTGCGCGCGACGCCGCCGAGCGGCTGCGCGAGCTCGGCGTCGACGCGCTCGGCGCGAACCACGGCCGCGGGCCCGCAGCTGCGCTCGCGGCACTCGAGGAGATGCAGGGCGACGTGCCGCTCGCGGCGCTGCCGAACGTCGGGCTGGCGACGTTCGCGGGCGCGCGGCTCGCCTTCCCGCACGCGACGCCCGACTACTTCGGCGAGTTTGCAGCCCGCGCGCGTGCGCTCGGGGCGAAGCTGATCGGAGGCTGCTGCGGGACGACGCCCGCACAGATTGCGGCGATCCGCGCAGCCGTCGACGAAAACCGCGCCGCGCGGCCCGGGCCGCGCGCGCGGGCGCACGAGGACGTCGAGCTCGCGACCGCCGCCGACCAGCCGACCGAGCTGCAGCGGCTGCTCGAGGCCGGTGAGTTCGTGATCTCCGTTCAGCTCGACCCACCGCTCGGCGGCAACGCCGACGGGCTCGTGGACTCGGCACGCGCGATCGCGGCAGCCGGCAACGTGCACGCGGTCGACGTGAACGACAACCCGCGCGCCCGCGCGCGCATGAGCGGCCTGATGGCCTCCGTCGCGATCCGTCAGAGCGCCGGCATCGAGGTGATCCCGCATCTCACGCCGCGCGACTCGACGCTCGCGGGGCTCGAGTCGCTCCTGCTCGGCGCGCATGCCGGCGGCGTTCGCAACGTGCTCGCGGTAACCGGCGACGCACCCGAGCAGGGCGACTACCCCGGTACCGGCTCGGTCTACGACGTCGACGCGATCGGGCTCGTCGAGCTGATGACCAGGCTGAACGCCGGCACCGACTTCCACGGTCGCGCGATCGACCGGCCGACGTCGTTCTACCCGGGCGTCGCCGTCAACCCCACCGCGGACGACCTCGAGCTCGAAGCGGAGCGCTTCAGGCGGAAGATCGACGCCGGCGCGCGCTTTGCGATGACGCAGATCCTCTTCGACCTGTCGTACCTCGAGTCGTTTCTCGAGCGGATCGGCGGCTCGCCGATCCCGCTGCTCGTCGGCGTCTGGCCGATCCGCTCGCTCGAGCTGGCCGTGCGGGTGCACAACGAGACGCCGGGGATCGTCGTGCCCGACGATGTGCAGGAGCGGTATCGCGCTGCGGGCGCCGGCGCGAAGGAGGTCGGGCTCGAGCTGGGCCGCGAGCTCGTCGCGGGCGCACGTGAGCTCGCGGCAGGCGTCTACGTCGTCGCGCCGTTCCGCCGGCCCGCCGGCGTGCTCGAGCTGCTCGCGTCGCTCTAGCCGCAGGTCGTGCCGGTGGACACCGGGCCGCGGGCCCGGGCGAGGTCGGCTCGCACCGGCGCGGCCGGCACGCCGTAGCCGGCCTGGGTGTCCACGCGCGCGGCGAAGATCGTCGACTGCACGGCGCCGTGCTCGTCGACGGCAGGACCGCCGGAGTTCCCGTGGCGGATCAGCCCGCTCACGGCGGTGACCTCGCGCAGCGAGCCGTCGACGAGGACGTCGGCGGTCGTGCCGATGCGTCCGGGCCGCGCGTCGAAGGGGCCGTCTTCCGGGTAGCCGAGGATCGCGACCGAGGTGCCGTCGCCGGGACCCGCGAGCGGGAGCGCCGGGGCATCGAGGCCGGGGACGCGCAGGATCGCGATGTCCTCCTTGCGGTCGACGACGAGCGCCTGCGCCCGGTGGCCCGCCACGCTGATGCTCTTGCCGCCCGCGACGACATGCGCCGCGGTGACGACGATGTGCGGCTTCGCAACCCAGCCGCTTCCCTCGACGCCGAACCCACACGCGATGTCGGTGATCCGGACGACACTCGGATGGGCGCGCCGCACGGCTGCAGACGCGAGCACGCGCTGGTCGGGCGGTGTCGTCGGCGGCGCCGGCCCGGCGATTGCCGGAAGCGGATCCATCCGGCCGAGCGCGCGCAGCACGGTGCGCGGCGGGGCGATGCGATTCAGCCGCTGGACGACCTTCGACTGGAGGATGTCGGTACGCCACTTCGAGTGGCCGGGAACCTGAAGGGCCGCTGCCGCGCCGACCCACACGATCACGACGCCGATCGCGGCGCCCGCGATCAGCCCGCCGATCGAATCGAGCATCCGGAGCGGCGGGACGACGAAGAGCGCCCGCCGCGCGGAGCTGCCGACGAGCGACGCGACCGTCTGCAGGATCGACGCACCGACGAGCGCGCCGACGAGGGCGGCGACCGGCGTGTACTGCGAGCTCGCGCCGTGGTGGAGGACGTGCGGGGCGATCCGCGCGCCGGCGACGGCGCCGGCGGCGAGCCCGGCCAGAGAGAGGACGGTCGCGATCAGCCCACGCCCGAGACCCGCGAGGGCCGACAGCCCCACGATTCCGAGCGCGATCCAGTCGACGGTCGTCACGCCGTGGCCTTAGACACCTTGCCTGGCAACCCTGCCGGGAGTAGCGTCAGCCCGTGCGGAAAGGTGTCATTCTCGTCATGGGTTGCGCAGCGCTCCTGCTCGCGGCGCCGGCGGGGAGCGACACGTCCCAGCCCCCGTTCCAGAACGGCACCCAGGCGCTGAAAGTGCTGAAGAAGAACATCGGCGGCGCGATCGCGCTCGAGCGAAACGCCGAGGCCCAGGCGAAGGCGGGTCAGCTCAACGAGGCGAAGAGCGAGCTCGAGAACTCCGTCAAGCTCGTCCACGCGTCGCTCGACGCGGCCGAGTGGATGACGGACCCCTTCCACGACGACCAGTGGTCGAATCTCGACAACGACGTCACCGACATCCTCGTCTACGACCAGCGCGGGGCGAATGCGACGAACGCCCAGGAACTGGACGAGCACGTCAACACCGCCCTGAAGAAGAAGACGGCTGTCTACGAGCTCGTGACCCGCGAGCTGACGTCCGGCCCGTGCTCCGTGCTGACGAATGACGAAGGACCCCTCAAGGTCGACAATGTGGCGCAGACCGAGGGGCAGGTGACGATTCAGGTCGTCTGCAAGGTCGACATCGACAAGATCGAGATCGAGTTCCCGCAGACCTCGGTTGCCGCGGCGCAGCCCGACAACGGCTCGAGCCGGCTCGAGCAGAACGGCAAGGTCGTCGAGGAGAAGCCGGCGCCGGGCGCAAAGCGCGACGGCGAGACGATCAAGGTGATCACCGACAACTTCGACATCGTCGAGGTCGTCGTCATCCACGGCGACTCGTCGGACTACTTCGACGATGTGATGTGACGATGCGGCGGGCTCTCATCGGCTTTCTGACGCTCGCGGTCGCGCTCGTCGCGGCCGCCGCAGCTCCGGCACGCGTCGGCGACGACGAGACGCGCCCGCTCGCGCTGCACACGATGAAGGAGAACGTCGGCGACGCGATCAAGCTCGAGACCGATGCGGTGCGGCTGCTCAAGGCCGGCAACGTCAAGGGCGCCGATCAGGAGATCGCGAACTCGAAGGAGCTGCTCGACGGAGCGATGGGCGCCGCCGAATCGCTGACGCCGCCGAGTGAGATGGACCGCTTCGTCCCCACCTGGCCGGAGAACAAGAACTGGGCCGGGCTCGCGCACACCATGCGGCTCGCGTACGGCGGCGACGCCGCGGCGCTCCTGACGGGCTCGGTCAGCCAGAAGATCGAAGAGGTGTCGAACGCGCTCGTCCGGAAGACGGCGATCTACCAGCTCGTGAACGACGAGCTGACCAAGCCGATGTGCGGACTGCTCGTCAACGTCGAGCCGCAGCCCTCGGTCAACGGCACGACGCTGGCGGGAGGGACGCAGGTGGAGATCAACGCGTCCTGCCCGCAGACGAAGCTCAAGGACATCGTCGTGCTGACGCCCGGCGCCGCGATCAAGGAGATCGTCGCCGGCAACCCCAAGGAACAGGCCGTGATGAAAGGCAAGGTGATCGAGGTGATCGCCAACGGCCAGACGAGCGGCGGCGTCCAGATGATCGTCGACCCGAACCCGCCCGAGGGATCGCCGATCGACGTCACGATCATCCCGCAGGCGGCCAAGCGTCTCGCCGAGTTCTTCGACGAACGCTTCTAGCGCGACGGCTACACTGCCCGCCTAACCGGGGGCGTAGTTCAGCTGGTTAGAACGCCGGCCTGTCACGCCGGAGGTCGCGGGTTCGAGTCCCGTCGCTCCCGCTCCGAACGTCGCCGCCCGAGAGGTCAGGGAAGCGGCAGTGGATCGTGGTCGGAGGTGCGCTCGAAGACGCGCTGCGCCTTGCCCGCCTCCTGACGCGGGATCGCGCCCGGCGGGACGAGCCGGAGGAGCACACGCAGTCGCAGCCGGTGCTCGAGCCGGGCGAGCAGCCGCTGCTCGAGCTCCGCGCGGTCGACCGCTTCGTCGGCCGTCTCGCAGTGCACTTCGAGATTCGGCATGACGCCGCGGCGATCGACGACGAGCGCGTACTGGCCGCCGAGCGCCGGGTCCTCGAGGACCGCGCCCTCCACCGCGCTCGGGAACACGTTCACTCCCCGGATCACGAGCATGTCGTCCACGCGGCCGGAGAAACGCGCGATTCTGCGATGGGTGCGCCCGCACGGGCACGGCCCGTCGACGAACCGCGTGATGTCACCGGTGCGGTAGCGCAGCACGGGGGATGCCTGCTTCGTGAGCGTCGTCAGCACGAGCTCGCCTTCGTCGGCCGGCGCGCCGGAGGCGGGATCGACGATCTCCGGAAGAAAGACATCGTCGAAGACATGGAGAGCGCCTTTTCCCTCGCGGCACTCTGCGGCGACGCCGGGGCCGATGACCTCGGACAGGCCGTAGATGTCGCAGGCGTCGAGGCCGGGCCACAGCGATTCGAGCTTGTGCCGCATCGCCTCCGACCAAGGCTCGGCTCCGAGGACCCCGTAACGCAGCCGGATCCGGTCGAGCACGCCGCTCTGCCGAGCCCGTTCGGCGAGGAGCAGCAGGAACGACGGCGTGCAGGCGATCCCGCTCGCGCCGAGGTCGGCGAGCAGCTCGAGCTGGAGGGACACATTGCCGCCCGAGGCCGGCACGACGGTCGCGCCGAGGCGCTCGCCGCCGTAGTGGAGCCCCAGCCCGCCCGTGAACAGCCCGTATCCGTAAGCGACGTGGAGAACGTCTCCGGCTGAGCCTCCTGCACACGCGATCGCGCGCGCGTTGACGTCGGCGAAGAGCTCGACGTCCCGCTTGGTGTAGGCGACGACCGTCGGTTTGCCGTGCGTGCCCGAAGACGCGTGCACCCGCACGGTCTCCTCGAGCGGAACCGCGAGCATCCCGAACGGGAACGCGTCGCGTAGCTCGCTCTTCGTCGTGAACGGCAGCTCCTCGAGGACGGCCTCGTCGCCGGAGCTGCGCAGCTTTTCACGCCAGTAGGGCGTGTCGACGCTGCGCAGCCGGCGAACGAGTGCCGCGAGCCGTTCACGTTGCAGGGTCGCCCGCTCCTCGGGCGCCTGCGCCTCGACCTCGGGCTGGAACACCGTCGAATCTTGATCGATCAGAAGCTTCGACGGGCCGCTCGCCTGTCGGCCGGGCGTTACTTGTGCCAGACGGTCAGCAGATACTCGGCCTGGACGAGGAGCGTCCCGTCGGTCGCCTCGTTCCGCGATTCCATCATCGCGACGAGCTCGCGCCGGCAGTCGTCCCAGCGGCCTTCGCCGGTCAGCCGCTCGCGCGCTTTGATCGTCGGGCCGTAGGACGTCTCCATGAACGCGACGTAGTCCTCGGCCGAATCGAACCGCACCTCCGCGTTCGCGCGCTCGAAGGTGAGCTCGCGCTCTTCGCCGAGCAAGGAGCGCACGTGCTCCTCGTTTCCCCACAACGCGGGCGGCGACGCGAAGTCGGGCGGCGGCGGCAGGTACCGGCTCATGATCCGGAAGAGCTCGCCCACCTGCCCTTCCGGCGTCCAGTTGGCGAGCACGACGGCGCCGCCCGGCTTGCAGACGCGCGTGAGCTCCTCCGCGGCGCATTCGTGCCGCGGCGCGAACTGGATGCCGAACGCCGAGAAGACGTGATCGAAGCTCGCGTCCGCGAAGGGCAGCGCCTCCGCATCGCCTTCGACCCAGTCGACCGTCACGCCGAGCGCGTCGGCGCGGCGCCGCGCGGTGTCGAACAGCTCCGGCGTCAGGTCGAGCCCGGTGACGTCGGCACCGGCCCGCGCAGCGAGCAACGCGACGTTGCCGGTGCCGGTCGCGATGTCGAGCACCGTCTGCCCGGCTGCGACACCGGCTGCGTCGATCAGCGTCGGGGCGACCTGCTCGGTGATCGCGTCGGCGACGGCCGCGTAGTCACCCGCGGCCCAGGTTGCGCGATGTGTGCGCTTGAGATCGTCGATCTCGGTTGTTGCCATGTTCCCTCCTTGATCGTGGTCGCACCGAGTCTGCGGCGACCACGACCGCGGCACATCGGGAGAACGCCTAGTTCAGTTCCCTATTCGCCTGCGCCGCGGCCTCGGCACGGTTGCGCACGCCGAGCTTCGAGAGGATCCGGCTCACGTGGTGCCCGGCGGTCTTCTCGCTGATGAAGAGGGCCTTCGCAATGCGCGCGTTCGTCATGCCTTCGGCGACGAGCGCCAGCACCTCTCGCTCGCGCGCAGTCAGCTCGCCGTAGCCGCGCGGGCCGCCTCCGACCGGAGCGCCCAGCTCGCGCAGCAACGCCGCCGCGGCGTCCATCCCGCGGCCGGCGCCGAGCTGCTTGAACGTCTCGAAGGCCACCCGCCCCTCTTCGCGCGCGAGCTGCGGCACCTCGTCGGCGAGCAAGCGTGCGAGCTCGAGCCGCGCGTCGGCTTCGTCGTAGGGCATGCCGAGCGTCGCGAAGAGCTCGAGCGCCGATGTCGCGGCCGCGCGAGCGTCTCTGGGAGCGTTCGTCGCGGCGACCCGTGCCTCGGCGAGCGCGGCGATCGCCGTGACGAGCGGCCGTCCGGATCGCTCGGCGAGCTCGTCGAGCCGGTCGACGACGCTCGCCGCCCGCTCCTGTTCGCCGAGCGCGAGCAGCGCATCGACGAGCGGCCCGAGCGAGCGCGCCTCCGCCATCACGTCGCCGGCGGCAGCCGCAACCGAGCGCTCGAGCAACACGACTGCGGTCGCGGGCTCGCCTTCGGCGCGCCGCAGCTCGGCGCGTGCGAGCAGCTCGTCGCGGCTCTCACCCGGACCAGCCAGCAGTTGGGACGCCTCGGCGAGCCGGCCCTGCCGGATCCGGAGCAGCGCGAGCCTCGCCGCCGGCGCGGCCGTCATCACCGGGTAGCGCTGCCGGTGCGCGTCGAGCGCCTCCCCGAGCGCCTGTTCGGCCTCGCTCCAGCGGCCGCTCGCCGCGAGCACGTCGGCGTGGACGGTGCGGCAGACGCCGGTGAGCACGGTCACGCCGAGCTCCTGCGAGAAGGCGTCGACGTGGTCACACCACTCGGCGGCGCGCTCCCAGTCTCCCGCCGAGGTGCTCGCGATGATCAGGTTGCAGTACGCCTCGCCGAGCGTGTGCATACTCGAAACGCGACCGGCCGTCGCGGCGGCCATCGCCTCGTCGAGATGGCGGAAGCCGTTGTCGACCAGCCCCGCTGCGACTTCGACGCGCCCGAGCACGCTGAGCGCGAACACCTCGAGGTCGCTGTCGCCCTCCTGCTGCGCGAGCTCGAGCGCGCGGCGGCCTTCCGCCGACGCCTCGGTGACGGTCGCGACCCGGCGCGCATGCTCGACCGCGACCCAGCCTTCGCCCGCGCAGCCGGGCGAGCCTTCGGCGGCGCGCTCCGCGCGCGCCAGCCAGCCGTCGGCCGCCGCCGCGCGCCCCGAGATCAGGTACTGGCGCGAGATCCAGACGCCGACGCGTGCAGCGGTGCTGCATTCGCCCCCGGCCGCGTACCGCTCGAACGCGCGCTGACGCAGCGCGATCCCTTCCTCGAGCTCCCCCTGAAACCACACCGCGACTCCGAGCCCGTCGAGTGCGGCGGCAGTCTCCTCGGTGGCGAGCGCCGACTCGAATGCAGTCTGCGCCCGCTGCCAGTCGGCCACTCCCAGCGCCTGCCAACCCTCCTCGACGGTCATGACCCCATGATCAAGCAGCCCGCAGCCGCGGGTCAAACGCGCGATAGGCAACGTCGACGACGAGGTTCAGCACCATGATCGCGAGCGCGAAGAAGACGACGCTCCCGGCGGTCAGCGGCAGGTCGTGCTGCTGTGCGCCCTGGCGCAGCAGGCCGCCGAGGCCCGGCAGGTCGAACGCGGACTCGACGAACACGACGCCCGCGAGGGAGGTCGCCGCGAGGAGCCCGACCATGGTCGAGAGCGGCAACGCCACGTTCTTGAGCACGTGCGCGCGCAGCAGGCGAACACCGTCGAACCCGATCGACCTCGCGGTTCGCACGTAATCCTCTTCGAGCTGCTCGAGCAGCAGACCGCGCACGAGCAGCGTGAACAACGCGGCGTTGACCGCCGCGAACGTGAACCACGGCAGCAGCAGGTGCGTCGCCCAGCCCCAGAGACCGTCGCAGCCGGTCGTCAGGTTGGCAACGCTGCAGTAGCCCTGCGGCGGCAGCACGCGCAGGTAATGGCCGAAGAACCAGCTGAGCACGAGTCCGAGCCACAACGGTTGCGCGGACAGCCCGGCGAGCACCAGCACCGTGATCGTGCGGTCGAGCGACGACCGCGGGCGGAGTGCGGCGAGCAGCGCGAGCGGCAGCGAGAGGATCAGCCAGATCGCCATCCCGCCCGCGACGAGGGAGAGCGTGACGGGTGCTGCGCGAAAGAGCCGGGTCGTGACCGCTTCCCGGTTCCCGTACGAGCGCCCGAGGTCGCCGTGCCGCACGATCTGCCACACAAAGCGCGCGTACCCACTCGCAACGGAGCCGTGGAGCCGGTACTCCTTCGGCACGTAGCGGCGCGTCGCGAGGTTCTGCGGCAGCGCGTAGAACGCCACGAAGACGAAGAGCGTGACCGCCACGAACGCAACCACGCTGGAGGCGAGCCGGGTGAGCACGTAGCCGCCCACGCCGTTCCTACGCGGCTACCCGCCGTTGCGGATCAGCTCGAGCCGGTCTCCGTCTTCGAGACCGGCAGCGCCGCCGACCGGCAGCTCGATCACGACCTTCGCGCCCTTGCGGCGCGCCATCCGCCACGGCTTGAGCTCGCGCTCGACGCCGAGCACGCGGAGGTCGCCGTCGCAGAACACCGCGTCGATCGCAAAGCGCATGAAGAACATGTGGATCGAGCCGGCGGGACGGAAGTACATCCCCTCGTCCGGCGCGAGCCCCGAGCGGCCAAGCAGGCCACGCGCCCGTGTGAGCGGGTTGGTCGCGAGCAGGCACCGCGCACAGACGACGCGACCCTCGGCGGTGCGGAGCTCCGCGACACGCATACGGCAGTTGTAACTCGTTCGGGTGATTCGCGCAGGCGCCGCGAAAGAGATCGCGCACAAACCTGCTCTTAGCTCTCATGATTCGCCGCCGACTCGCCCTTCGCTCCGAGCAAGGGCAGACAATCGTTCTGATCGCCATGCTCCTCCCGGTGCTGCTCGGCTTCACCGGGCTCGCCCTCGATGTCGGACACGCCTACTGGGTGCAGCGCAGCCTGCAGGGCACCGCGGACGCCGCCGCGCTCGCCGGCGCGACCCAGCTCCCGAGCGTGACGAACGCGGTCTCGGCTGCATCGAGCTACGGCGCGAAGGTGGGCGAGAAGAACGCGCTCGGAAGCGGCGATCCGGTCTCGGAGAGCGTCACCACCGAGTGCCTGAAGACGTTCCCCGGCTGCACGACTGCGAATGCGATCACCGTCGCGGAGACCGCGACCGTGAACACGATCTTTGCGCGCGTCCTTGGCGTGAAGTCGTTCTCGGTGCACGTCAAGTCGACCGCCTGCGGGCTCTGCGGGCGCAACCCGCTGAACATCGCCCTCGTCGTCGACCGCACCGGGTCGATGGCGAGCAACATGTCCGACCTTCGCTCCGGGCTCGACTCGTTCCTGACCTCGCTCGATCCGTCGAGCGACTGGGTCTCGCTGCTCGTGCTGCCTCCGGCGCCGGGCGGAAGCGACTGCACCGGCGCGACGCAGGGCGCGTACCCCTACAAGGGCGACGGCCAGAACGTGAGCTCGTATCCGACGACCGGCGACAGCCACTACGTCATGGTCAGCCAGTCGCACGACTACCTGACGGGCACCGGCGCGCTCAACCAGAGCTCGTCGCTCGTGCAGCAGGTCAACTGCATGACGCCTGACGGCGGCACCGCGTACGAACAGGCCCTGCAGGCAGCCCAGGCGGAGCTTCAGAGCTTCCCGTCGAGTCGCAGCGGCTATCAGAACGTGATCGTGTTCGAAACCGACGGCGCCGCCAACACCGCGCCGGACTCCTGGTTCAACAAGAGCTCCGCCCACAAGAGCGGCACCGTCACCTTCTACCCGGCGGCGAGCGGCCACTCGAGCGACATCCTGAACCCGTGTGAGTCGGCCGTGAACTACTCACGCAACACGCTGCAACCGGACGGCACGATCGTGATGACCGTCGCCTACAACACGCAGCAGGACGACAACTGTTACGTCGCTCCGTACTGGAACGGGTCGAAGGGGATCACGTACAAGTCCGTGCGCGAGACCGACCCGGTCACGCACGCCGTCGTCGACGCAACCACGTCGCTCACGAACATGGCGACGACCGGAGACTCCTGGAGCGCGACGAACGCCTCGCAGATGGACGCTGCGTTCGCCGCGATCGCGAACAAGATCTCCGGCAGCGCCACGCTCATCGACAACAACACGCCGTAAGCGTGCTGCGCGGGGGCGCTAACCCCTTCGAGTGATCTTTGCAAGGTTCGCGAAAGATATGGCGCGAATCTCTGCTCTTACCTTCCATCGTGACTCTGCGTCACACAGCCAGTAGGTCGAAGGGAGGTCTCGATCCGGAGATGAGCTCACGCGGCCACGCCGCCTCCACCTCGCAACTCCGGCGCGACGACAGGGGTCAAGCGATGGTCGAGTACGCCGCGATCCTCGCTCTCGTCACGGCCGTCGCGCTGCTCGGCGTCGGGTCTCTCAGCACGACCTGTGCGCACCTGTACGACCAGATCGTCGGCGCCTTCACCTCGTGACGCCGAATGCACTACCGCCGCAATCGCCCGTGGGGCGCAACAAGAAAGGGCAGTGACATGTTCGCCGCAATCACCAAGCACCTGATCCGCTTCAACCTCGCCCGCGAGGAAGGCCAGGCCATGGCCGAGTACGGCCTCATCCTGGCGCTTGTCGCCCTCGCCGTGATCCTGGCGATCACGACGCTCGGCGGCGACCTCAGCACCGAGTTCAACAAGATCGCGAACGCGCTCTAACCACCACACACGACCGGAGGCGGGCTCGCTGCCAAGAGAGCCCGCCTCCTATCGCCTCTCGTGACACGCCGCCGCCGCAACCGCACCGCCCAGCTCCGCTCCGAGCGTGGGCAGACCATCGTCGAGTTCGCACTCGTCGGACCGATCCTGATCGTCCTGCTCCTCGCCATCGCGCAGGGCGGCATCGCGTTCAACCATTACCTCGCAGTCACTGACGCAGCGCGCGCCGGCTCGCGCGAGGCGATCATGGCGCGCATCTCGAGCCTCTCGGTCGCGACGATTCAGCAGACCGCGAAGGACGCCGCCGGCGATCTCAATGCGTCGCAGGTCGGCGTCACCGTTTCCGACCCGACCGATCCGACGCTGCAGACCTCTGGCAGCTCGGTGACGGTCACGGTCACCTACCCGTACTCGATCAACCTCCTGGGCTGGGTCGTCTCGTCCGGGAACCTCACCAGCTCGATGACCGACCGCCTCGAGTGAGCGCGGTTCCATCCCTCGCCGACTGAAGGAACTCGCATGACGTACCGCATCAGAACAATCCTCGTCGCGATCGGCCTCGCGCTCGCCGCGATGCTGCTCACGCTTCTCTACGTCACCAACGTGCGCAAGTCCGCGCAGCACGACGTGTCCAACGTTTCCGTGTACGTCGCCGGGAAGGACCTGCCGACGGGCACGAGCGGAGCGCAGCTCGTCAAGCAGCACGAGATCAAGCTGACGACGGTCCAGAAGCACGACGTCGTTCCCGGCGCGATCTCGAGTCCCGCGCAGGTCGACAGCCTCGTCCTCGACGCGCCGCTCTACCAGGGCGAGCAGGTGACGCTGCGCCGGTTCACGACGGCAGCCGCCGAAGGCATCCGCGCGCAGCTCTCGGGCGCGATGCGCGCCGTGCAGGTCGCCGGCGACCCGAACCAGCTGCTCGCCGGGACGCTCGAACCGGGAGACCGCGTCGACCTCGTCGCGAACATCCACGTCACCGACAACGGCGGCAACACGACGAACAAGGACCGGATCGTGTTGCACAACCTGCAGGTGCTGAGCACGAGCGGCGGCGACTCGAAAGTCGCGCCGTCGCCCAACGCGAGCGACTCGGTCATCCTCGCGGTGAGCGACACGCAGGTGCAGAAGCTCTTCTACGTCGAGAAGAACGCCGACTGGACACTCGAGCTTCGGCCGGTCATCAACGCCTCCGACGGCAGCGAGCCGACGGTCGGCCAGTCGCAGGTTCTGGGAGGTTCGTGATGAGCGAAGTCGTCCGCGTCTACTTCACCGGCGACTGCGACGGGTACGACGCCCTTCGCGAGTCGCTCGCAGAGAGCATCGAGGTCGAGGTCATCGGCGCGAGTCACGACGTTGCCGCCGCAGCGTCGCCGCTCGCCGGCGGTCACCTGGACTGCGTGCTGCACGGCACGCGCAGCTCGGCGTTCCCGGCCGCAGAGGTCGCGGCGATTCGCGAGCACACGCGCGCGCCGGTCATCCTCGTCGCGTCGGGCGGGGAGGCAGCCGCGATGCTCGAAGCCGCGCTCGAGACCGACGTCAACGACGTGCTGCTGCTCCCGCAGCTCACGCACAACGTCGTCTTCTCGATTCGCAAGGCCTCGCACGCCCGCCGGCAGCTCCAGACGCCGGTGCACCACGGCCGCGTCATGACCGTGTTCTCGCCGAAGGGCGGGACCGGCAAGACCGTCATCTCGACGAACCTCGCCGCATCGCTCGCGAAGAACGAAGGCAAGAAGACGCTGCTGCTCGACCTCGACCTGCAGTTCGGAGACGCGGCGATCGTGCTCGGTCTCGAGCCGACGAAGACGATCTACGACCTGGTCGTCGCGCCGGGCGAGCTCGACTCGGAGAAGCTCGCCGGCTACGTCTCGAAGCATCCGTGCGGCCTGGACGTCCTTGCGGCGCCGTTGCGGCCTGAGGACGCGGAGCTCGTCACCGAGAGCAAGGTCACCGCTCTCCTGGAGGTCGCGAGGGCCTCCTACGAGGCGATCGTCGTCGACACGTCGCCGTTCTTCCACGGGCCGATGCTGGCGACGCTCGACCGCACCGACGAGCTCCTCGTCCTCTGCGGTCTCGACGTGCCGACCCTGAAGAACGTGCGGCTCGCGCTGCAGACGCTCGAGCTGCTGTCGTTCCCGGCCAGCCGGATCCGCTACATCATGAACCGCTCGAGCTCGAACGTCGGCCTGAAGACGCGCGAGGTCGAGGACGGGCTCAAGGTGAAGGTCGCGCACGAGCTGCCGCTCGATCGCACCGTGCAGGTCTGCGTGAACCGCGGCGAGCCCGTCGTCCTGTCGGACCGCCGCTGCGACTTCTCGCGTGCCTTCACGCAGATCGTCAAGCAGGTCGTCCCGAAGGCGCCGTCGGAGCACAAGGCGGCGAAGAAAAAGCGCCTCGCATTTGCAAAGGCAGCGGCATAGTGCCCCTCCCGGCAACACCCGCCCGCTTCCGGCTCGCGATCACGCATCGCGCTGCCGCGTCCTCGGTTGCGCCCGTAGCAACCGCTACGGGCGCGCCCTGCGTCCTTGCATCGCTCGGTGCTCGCGAGGCGGAAGCTAGACAGCGTCACCGGAAGGGGCACTGATGGGCCTGCACGATCGCCTTGCGAAGACCGGCGACGGGCCTGACGGCACGCACGCGACGCTCGCGCACGCGCCGCTCGCGCCGATCGTCGACCCGTACGCCGAGCTGAAGGCCGCGGTCCATCACGCGTGCATCGCGAAGCTCGGGCCCGAGCTCTTCAAGGAAGAGCCTTCCGACCTGAGCGACAAGGTGTACCGCGCGGTCACCGAGGAGCTCGCGATCGCGGGCACGCCGCTGACGCGCGAGGAGCGCCGCGAGCTCGTCCGCCAGCTCACCGACGACATCCTCGGCTACGGGCCGCTCGAGCGGCTGCTCGCCGACGACACCGTGACCGAGGTCATGGTCAACGGCTCGGCGATGGTCTACGTGGAGCGCGGCGGCAAGATCGAACGTGCCCCGGCGCAGTTCGTGGACGACGCGCACCTCATGCGCATCATCGACAAGATCGTCTCGCAGGTCGGACGCCGCGTAGACGAGAGCTCGCCGATGGTGGACGCGCGCCTGCCGGACGGCAGCCGCGTCAACGCGATCATCCCGCCCCTCGCACTCACCGGGCCGACGCTCACGATCCGGAAGTTCTCGCGCGACCCGTACACGATCAACGACCTGATCTCGTTCGGATCGGTGTCGCCGCGCGCCGCGCAGTTCCTCGGCGCGTGCGTGAAGGGAAAGCTCAACGTGCTGATCTCCGGCGGTACCGGCACCGGTAAGACGACGACGCTGAACGCGATCTCGGCGTTCATCCCGAACGACGAGCGCATCGTCACGATCGAGGACGCGGCCGAGCTCCAGCTCCAGCAGGAGCACGTGATCACGCTCGAATCGCGGCCGCCGAACATCGAGGGCAGCGGTGAGGTCCGGATCCGCGAGCTGGTGCGCAACGCACTGCGCATGCGCCCCGATCGCATCATCGTCGGCGAGGTTCGCGGCGCGGAGACGCTCGACATGCTCCAGGCGATGAACACGGGCCACGAGGGCTCGCTCACCACGATCCATGCGAACTCGCCCCGCGACGCGCTCGCCCGCCTCGAGACGCTGGTGCTCACCGCCGGCATCGAGCTGCCGCACCGCGCGATTCGCGAGCAGATCGCGAGCGCCTTCGACGTGCTCGTGCAAATCGTGCGTCTCGTCGACGGCTCACGCCGCATCAGCTGCATCGCCGAGGTCGTCGGCATGGAGTCGGACGTCGTGACGCTGCAGGACATCTTCGTCGCGTCGTCGCCGACCGAAGAGGATGCGGCGCGCGCGAAGCGCCTCCTCACGCCGCTCCGCGCGACGGGGCTCAAGCCGCACTTCCTCGAGAAGCTCGCGGCGAACAACGTCGTGCTGCCGCAGGGGTTCTTCTCGCTCGAGGAGGAGGGCGACGTTCGCGCCGCCTTCGCCGTGAACGGCTACGGAGGCGCACAGTGAGACAGCAGCAGGTGCAGTGGCTGATCCCGCTCTTCGCCGCCCTGTCGTTGATGGCGGCGCGGAGCGCGGGCGCAGCCGGCCTCACCGGCGTCGACACGAGCGGCTATCCCGAGGTGCGGGTGACGGTCGTCGCGCCGCCCGGAAGCGGCGAGCCGAAGCTCACCGAGAACGGCGCACCGGTCGCCGGCCTTCACGCCGTCAACCTCGGAAGCGCGAAGAGCATCGTCCTCGCGGTCGACCGCTCCCAGTCGATGAAGGGCCACAAGCTCGCGAACGCGACCCGCGCGGCACGCGTGTTCGTCGGCGCGAAGAACAGCGCCGACGAGATCGAAGTCGTCGCGTTCGGCGAGCAGTCGACGGCGTTGACGCAGTTCTCGACGTCGGCCGCAAACGCCGACGCCGTGCTCACGGGGCTCGCCGCCGACACGCGCACGGGCACGGCGCTGTGGGATGCCGTCGTCCAGTCCGCAAAGGCGCTGCAGGCTCAGGGCGCACCGGGCCGCGTGATCGTCGTCGTCACCGACGGCACGGACGTCTCGAGCTCCGCGACGTTCACCCAGGCGATCGCGGCCGCGCATCGCGCGCGCGCTGCGGTCTACGCGATCGGCATCGCCGGACCGGGCTTCTCCCCCGCGCCGTTGCGCGAGCTCGCCGCCGCGACCGGGGGCTCCTACCTGCAGACGTCTTCGAGCTCGAATCTCGACGCGCTCTACCGGTCGATCGCCCGGACGCTCGATCGCACGTGGCAGCTGCGCTACGTCACCGCCGCGCGCCCCGGGGACAGCTTGCGTCTCGCCACGACCGTCGGCCGCGTCACGAGCTCGCGCGTCGTCGAGCTGCCGACCAGCGGCACTCCCGTCGTGTCGGGCCCGAACGTGCTGCCGACGTCGGTGTGGCAGTCGAAGCTCGCACCGTTCGTCATCTCCCTGCTCGTGGGCCTGCTCGCGCTGCTTGCTTGCTGGTTCGTGCTGGCGGCGCGCGGAGGCAGCTGGCTGGCGACCCGCCTCGCACCGCACCTCGGTCCGGCAGTGAAGCGCCCCGCCCGCCACCGCGTGCGAACCGACCGGCGCGCGCTTCTGCGCGGCCTCTTCTCGGCGACGGAGCGCGCATTCGCCAACCTGCGCTTCTTCCAGGCGCTGCAGCAGCTCCTCACGCGCGCCGACCTGCCGCTGCTCGCATCCGAGCTGCTCTACATCTGTGTCGGCGTCGCGTTCGCGGTTGCGTTCCTGGCCGCCGTCGTCGGCGTGCCGTTCCTGCTCGTCCTCGTGGTCGCCGTCCTCGCAGCGTTCGCCCCGATCTTCTGGGTCAACACGAAGGCGCGCGCCCGGATGAAGGCATTCGACAACCAGCTGCCCGACGTCCTGATCACGATCGCCGCGTCGCTGAAGGCGGGACACTCGTTCCGGCAGGCGGTCCAGGCGGTCGTCGACGAAGGCGCGGAGCCGAGCGGCAAGGAGTTCCGCAGGGTGCTCACCGAGACCCGCCTCGGCCGGCCGATGGACGACGCGCTCGCCGAGATGGGCGAGCGGATCGGCTCGAAGAACCTCACGTTCGTCCTCACGTCCGTCACGATCCAGCGGCAGATCGGCGGCTCGCTCGCCGGGCTCTTCGACATGGTTGCGGAGACCGTCCGGCAGCGACAGCAGTTCGCGCGGAAGATCCGGAGCCTCACCGCCATGGGCCGGATGTCCGCGTATGTGCTCGGCGGACTGCCCGTGTTCCTCGCCATTCTCATCGAGCTGATGAGCCCGGAGTACATGGCCCCGCTCTGGAACACGGCAACGGGTCACCTCATCGTCGGCACGTCCGTCGTGATGCTCGGCATCGGCGCGGCGCTGCTCAAGAAGATCGTCTCGTTCAGGGGGTAGAGGGTGCTCGTACTCGCAGCGTTCAGCTTCGGTCTCGCAGTCTTCCTTGTCGGCGAGGTCGCGACCGCGCCAACGCGGCGTCGCGCGACCGCGTTGAAGCGGGCAGCGCTGTACGGCCTCACGCAACGCGCACCCAAGGACGAAGTGCAGCACTTCAGCGAGCGCGTGCTCGCGCCGACGGTCGCTCAGCTCGCGTCGCTCGCGCTCCGCCTGAACCCGAAGAATTCGCTCGAGGCAACCGGCGCGCGCCTGCGCGCCGCGGGCCTCTCGGGTCGTCTGAATGCGTCGGCGTTCCTCGCGATCAAGGCGGCGCTCGCGCTCGCGGGCGTCGGCTGGGCGTTGCTGATCGGCGTCACGCTCTCGCCTTTCAGCGGCTTCCTGTTTGCGCCGATCCTCGCCGGCCTCGGCTTCATCGGGCCCGAGACGATCCTCACGCATCGCATCCGCGACCGGCGCGACCGCATCCGCGGTGAGCTGCCGGACGCGCTCGACCTGCTCGCGGTGTCGGTCGAAGCGGGTCTGGGTCTCGACGGCGCGATCACGAAGCTCACGGAGCACATGAAGGGAGCGCTCGTCGACGAGTTCGCGCTCACGCTCGGCGAGATGCGGATCGGCGAGTCGCGACACGACGCACTGCGGAAGCTCGCCGAGCGCGTCGACGTCACGGAGGTCGCCGCCTTCGTCCGTTCGGTCGTGCAGGCCGACCAGCTCGGGATCTCGCTCGGCCGCATCCTCCGCGTCCAGGCCGCGGACACGCGCCTGCGGCGGCAGGCGGCCGCAGAGGAGCGGGCGATGAAGGCGCCGATCAAGATGATGTTCCCGACGGCGATCTTCATCTTCCCGTCGCTCTTCGCCGTCGTCCTCGGGCCGGCGATGCTGACCCTCACGCACACCCTGAAGCTCGGATGAGTCACGAGACCGAAACGGGGTTCGGCAGCGGCCTGCGCGCACAGCTCCGGTCGAAGCAGGAGCCGCGCGAGATCGAGGCGGTGACGCGGCCGCCCGAGCCGCCGCTCGCCGAGCCGGTCACCTTCTTCCAGGAAATCGTCACGCCGGTCGAAGAGCCCGAGCCGGCGCCCGCACCCGCGCCGCAGCTCGACACCTCCGCGCTCGACGCGCTGCGCGCGGAGCTCGATGCCGCGCTCGCGCGCGAGCAGCAGCTGCGGGAGTCGCTCGCCCAGCGCGACGAAGAGCACGAGCGGGCGCTCGTCGCCGACGGCGAGCTGGCGACACGCGAGACCGCACTGACGCAGGAGCGCACGCGGCTCGAGGCGATGCAGGCGGAGGTCACGGAGCTGCAGCTCCTCCTGCGCATCCAGACCGACCAGATCGAGAGCGAGCGCAGCGAGATCGCCGCAGCCCGTGCCGAGCTCGTCGCGGAGGAGGCGCGGCTCACCGAGCTCGCCCGGCATATGGACGAGCGCATGCACGAGTTCGAGTCCGCCGACAGCGAGCGCGCGCAGGCCGCGGCCCACATCGCGCAGCAGCTCGCGGCGATCGCGGAGCGCGAGCGCGAGCTCAAGCGCGAGCGTGCCGTGCTCGACGGCAGGCGCGAGGAGACCGAGGTCATCATCGCGGCGCGCGAGCGGTCCGCCCGCGATCTCGAAGTTGCCGCATCGGAGCGAGAGCGCATCGTCGCCGCGCGCGAGGCGGCTGCCGACGGACGCGCCGCCGAGCTGGAACGCGAGAAGACGCGCGTGCAGGAGCTCGCCGACTCGCTCGAGTCGCGCGAGGTCTCGCTCGAGCGGAAGCTCGCCGCACGCGAGCGGATGCTCGAGAACAGCGAGGCGACGCTCGCAGCCCGCGAGCGCCGGCTGCGCGAGCACGGCGAGCACATCGAGCGCGAGCGCGCGACTCACGGCCAGGCGACGCAGGACGCGTTCGTCCTGCTCGCCGAGCTCGAGCAGCGCGAGGAGCGGCTGCGGGCGCGCGAGACGACGATGTTCGAGCGCGAGGCGAAGGTCGCCGAGCTGACCGCCGAGTTCGAACGCAGGGAAGCCGAGCTGCGCGGGCGCGAAGCGCGGCTCGGTGCAGACCTCGACCTGCGCGAGGATTCGCTCGAAGAGCGGGAGCGGACCGTCGCCGAGCGTGAAGCAATGATGGCGCGCCGCGAGCAGGACCTCGCGGCGTACGTCAGAGACATTCAGGGGCGCTTCAACAACCGGAGCGTCGCCTGATGACCACTCGTCCCCCCTCTGTGGCTGTGCGGCAAGCAACACCAACCAGGGCGGTGCCTACACAACACCGCCGATTGGCCGCATCCGCAAACGGAGGAACAGCATGGCCGCGGTCCTGGGTCTGGGCCGCGGCGACGCCGACGGCGTCGCCGCACTGACAAACGATCTGTACCAGCAGTACGGATCGCACATCCACGCGTACTGCCTGCGTCGGCTTCGCTCGCGCGAGGAAGCCGAGGACGCTGTGCAGACGACGTTCTTGAACGCGTTCCGTGCGCTGCAACGCGGAACGTCGACGCATGCGGCTCAGGCATGGCTCTACAAGATCGCGCAGCACGTCTGCGACGGACGCGGCAACGTCGCCGGCAAGCTCGAGACGCCGACCGAGTTCGAAGTCCTCGAGGAGACGGTGGCAGCGCCGTCTCGCGAAGGGGCCGACGAGCTGATGAACCTGGAAACGGCCCTCGAGGCGATGCCCGCGAACCAGCGCCGGGCGATCGTCCTGCGCGAGTGGCGGGGTCTCTCCTACCGCGAGATCGCCGACGAGCTCGGCGTCACACAGACTGCGGTGGAGATGCTGCTGTTCCGCGCGCGCAAGGCCCTCGCGGCAGGCCTGGAAGCGCCCGCAACGCCAGCACCGAAGCGGCTCTACGCGATCGCTTAGGTAGGCCGACTAGCATGGGCGGCGGTGACGACCGCCGCCGCCCAGCCCCGCTCCGCGCTCGTCGAGGAGCTGATGGAGCGCTTCCCGCACATTCCGCGCGAAGCGGTGCTGAAGGAAGATCTCCTGCGCAGCGGCATTGCCTTCGACGAGTCGGCCCTCACTGACAACCTCGAAGGCGAGGTCAAGCCGAAGTCGTACTTCATCTTCTCGTTCGACCAGAAGCCGCTCGCCGAGCTCGGCGAGGCGGCGAGGCGCCGGCCGCCCGAGGAGATCGCGCTCACCGGCGGCCCGTACGAGCTACGGCGCACGATCGTGTCGGTGCGCGTCAACCCGGACTCGCCGTACCGGGTCGCACGCGACGACGACGGCGCGCTCGCGATGTCGCTCGAGGGTCGCACGATCGCCGACGTCACGCTGCCGCCGATGCCGGAGTACTACCGGCACCTGCTCGGCAACGGGAAGACGGTGATGGAGACGGCCCCGACGATCCAGTGGGGGTACCTGATCTACCTCACGGTGCTGCGTCTTTGTCAGTACTTCGGCGCGCACGAGGAGTGCCGCTTCTGCGACATCAACCACAACTGGCGCCAGCACAAGAAGGAAGGCCGCCCGTACACCGGCGTGAAGCCGGTGGAGGACGTGCTCGAGGCGCTCGCGCTGATCGACGAATACGACACCGAGCACGCGTCGAAGGCGTACACGCTGACCGGCGGCTCGGTCACGTCGACGGTCGACGGGCTCGCCGAGGCGGACTTCTACGGCCGCTACGCGCAGGCGATCGAGGAGCGCTTCCCCGGCCGCTGGATCGGCAAGGTCGTCGCGCAGGCGCTCCCGCGCGAAGACGTGCAGCGCTACAAGGACTACGGCATCACCATCTACCACCCGAACTACGAGGTGTGGGACAAGCGCCTGTTCGAGATCATCTCGCCCGGTAAGCAGCGGTACGTCGGCCGCGAGGAGTGGCATCGCCGGATCCTCGACGCGGCCGAGGTGTTCGGGCAGCGGCACGTGATCCCGAACTTCGTCGCGGGCGTGGAGATGGCGAAGCCGTTCGGCTTCGAGACGGTCGACGAGGCGATCGCGTCGACGACCGAGGGGCTCGACTACTTCATGAGCCGCGGCATCACGCCGCGCTTCACGAACTGGTGCCCCGAACCGACGACGCCGCTCGGCCGCGACAACCCGCACGGGGCGCCGCTCGAGTACCACATCCGCCTGCTCGAGGCCTATCGCGACGCGCTCGAGCGCCACGGTCTGGAGCCGCCGCCCGGGTATGGGCCTCCCGGGCCGGGCAACGCGGTGTTCTCCGTCAGCGCTTTCATGGACACGTTGACGCCGTGAGCCTGCACGACATCTGCGCGAAGATCGAAGACGGCGGAAGGATCACCGCCGACGAGGCGTGCACGCTCTGGCGGCACGCGTCGGACGACGAGCTCCAGCGCCTCGCCCAGTCGGTGCGCGCGCGCTACCACGAGCCGAATCACGCGACGTACATGGTGATGCGCATCATCAACTACACGAACGTGTGCGTCGCACAGTGCGACTACTGCGCCTTCTACGTGCTGCCGAACCAGGAAGGCGGCTACGTGCTCTCGCGCGAGGACGTCTTCGCGAAGATCGACGAGCTGCTCGAGGTCGGCGGCGATCTCGTCGGCTTCAACGGCGGCTTCAACCCGAAGCTGCCGCTCGAGTACTACTGCGACCTCTTCGCGTCGGTGCGCGAGCGGTACGGCGACCGGGTCGAGTTCTACGCGCTCACGATCGCCGAGTTCGTGTATCTGGCCGACCGCGCGAAGCTCTCGTATGCCGATGCGGCGGCACGGCTGCGCGACGCAGGTGTGCACTGGGTGACAGGCGGCGGCAGCGAGATCCTCACCGAGGACTTCCGCGCGCGCCATGCGAAGTTCAAGTACACGGTCGCCGACTACTTCGAGGCTCAGCGCGCGATCGTCGAGGCCGGCATGAAGACCACCGCGACGATGGTGATCGGCTTCGACGAGACGCTCGAGGAGCGCTTGGAGCATCTCCAGCGCACACGCGACTTCCAGGACGAAACCGACGGATTGTTCTCGTTCCTCTGCTGGACGTACAAGCCCTACGGCACCGCGTTCGGCGGCCGCGAGATCGGGGCGCGCGAGTACTGGCGGCACATCGCGCTCAGCCGCATCTTCCTCGACAACGTCCGCCATATTCGCACGTCGGTGCTGACGGTGAACGAGGACGCGTTCCGCGCGCTCGACTTCGGCGCCGACGACTTCGATCTTCCGATCGAGGACGAGGTCACGCAGAAAGCCGGCGCGCGCATCGACCGCGACTTCGCCGCCCTCCTGGCCGTCCCGCGCGCGCTCGGCTACGAGCTCGAGTACCGCCGCGCCGAGCGCCCCGAAACGCTGGAACTCAGCTCGGCTTCGCCGAGCTGAGTTCCCGAATCCGCGCCGCCCCGCACTCCTCGCGTAACCCGTCGTTTGGCGACAGGAGGTGGTCCGGAAGGCCGTGGCCGCAAGGGCAAGCTTTACGCGCAACCATGCGGGCCGGTCGAAGGCTGTGGGACGTTCGGCACACTCTCGTCACGTCGTTTGGCGACGGGAGCGGCCCGCGAGGACGCGCCCTTACTCGCCGAGGAAGGGGACGAACGAGCTGAGGTCGACGTCGCCCGGCTCCGGTAGCTGGTCGCCGGCGCAGATCGCGGTGTCGAGCAGGCGGTTCTCCTGCGTGCCGAGCCAGTTGTCGTAGACGCTTCCCTTTGCGAAGCGGCCGAGCACGCCGCGCGCAACCGCCCGCGCGCTCGACGGCGCGAGCGCATAGAGCGGCAGCGCGGGCCCGAGCGGCGTGACCGTGAACCGGCCGTCGACCGTGTCGATCGTGGACTTCTTCCCCTGCGGCAGCGTCAGGACCTGGGTCGGCGCGATCGAGTCGACGGCGAAGCCGCGGAACGCATCGCCGAGCCACGGCGCCTCGGGCGTCACCGACACGAGCCGCACGCGCGTCGCCGCATACGTCGAGACGAAGTCGGCGATCTGCTTCGACGTCGCCGCCGGCGGCTTGAACCGCTCCTCGACGTGCTCTCGCGCAAGCCGGTCGGCGATGATCGAGCGCGCATCCTGCAACGTGACGCCCGCCGACCGCAGCGCGGCGCGATACCGGGCGCTGCTCCCTCCGAACTGGTCGCGCACGATCGCCCGCTCGGCGGCGAGCACCGTCGCGGACGGCACCGGCGCCTGCTGCTGCAGCACCACGCGTTGCAGCAGCGCGCTCGCTCCCGACGTCAGATCGCCGGTGATCGTCCCCGCGCGCTGCACGTCGTTCTTCGTGATCGACGCCTTGCCGAAGGTGCAGCGCACGTTCGCGGGCAGGTCGATCTGTCCCTCGGTGAGCGAGGTGTCGAAACCCGCGCCCGCCATCGCCGGGCCGTCGCAGAGATTCTGGTCGCGCGCCCAGAGGTAGACGCACACAGCCGCCGGCTTATCGGGGTCGTCGCCCGCCGTCGAGAACGACGGCCACCCCCACGACCAGACCCCCTCGATCTTCGTCTCCTTCATGACCTGCTTCGCGGCGAGCGCCTCGAGCTTCACGATCTCGAACCACGCCTGCTTCGGCTCGAGCCCGTTACGTCCGCCCTCACCGGGCGCCGACTGGAACTGCAACTCGAGCGCGACGCGATTCGCCGGGATGCCGATCTGCGAGAAGTGCGCGATCAGCCCGCGCAGTCCTTTCCGCATCGACCGGCTCGCGAGGAGCGGCCCTTCCTTGTAGAGGCCCTTCGGCCCGGGAGACGTGAAGTAGACCTGGCGGACGAGGATCGCCGCCTTCGCCGCCGCACGCCACCAGTTCGCGGCGTCGCCGCCGGTGTACGGCGGGTTCGCGATCGTCAGGGCGGTCGTCGCGCCGAGCGCGTCCAGATCCTGCAGGAGCGCGAGGACGTTCGCGCGGTACTGCGCGTTGTTCGGCGTCCACGGCGTCTCGGTCTGCGCGCCGAACAGCTCGTTCTCGGCGATCAGCGGCGTCGCGCAACCGGTGACCTGCTGCGCGAACGCGAACTCGCTCTTCGCCTTCGCCTCGATCGTCGACGGATCGACAGGCGCCGTCGTCGTGCCGACGCGCTTGTTGAGGCTGAGGTCGAAGTAGATCGTCGCCGCGCCTGCGGCGCGCATCTGCGCAGGGACCGTCGTGCCGGAAGTGACCGCGAGCACCATGCCCGGCTTCGGGACGATCGGGGCGTTGTGTCCTGCGTAGTCGACCCAGAGCGGCGAGGTCGACGGGACACCGCACGTGACGTCGGCCTGGACGTGCTCCCGTGCCGTTCCGAGCGCGACGAGCGCGGCCGCGGCGAGCAGAACCCCCCACTTCATGCGGCTCTAGGTTAGTCGCGCCGTCGGCAGACCCGGTCGCGTGGCACGTCGGCCGCCGACGGGCAGCCGACGAGCTGCAGCCCCGTCTGGATCTCGGCGCGCAGCAGCTCGAGCACGTGCCGGGCGCCTTCTTCGCCGGCGACGGCGAGACCCCAGAGCGCCGCCCGGCCGGCGAGCACTGCGCGCGCTCCGAGCGCGAGCGCCTTCACGACGTCCGTGCCGCGGCGGATGCCGCCGTCGACGAGCACCTCGACGCGGCCGTCGACTGCTTCGACCACCTCGGGCAGCGCGTCGATCGTCGCCGACACGCCGTCGAGCTGGCGCCCGCCGTGGTTCGAGACGACGACGCCCGCGGCGCCGTGCTCGCACGCGAGACGTGCGTCCTCTGCCGTGATCACGCCCTTGACCAGCACCGGCAGCCCCGACATCGACGCGAGCCGCTCGATGTCGCGCCACGACACCGACGCCGACATCTGCGCGAACGCCTCGACCGGCGTGACGCCCCCCTGCCCCAGTGCAGCGACGGTGATCTCCGGCGGGATGGTGAACCCGGTGCGATGGTCGCGCTCACGCCGCCCGAGCACGGGTGTGTCGACCGTCAGCACGAGCGCCTTGAAGCCTCCCCCTACCGCCTGGTCGACGAGGTGGCGCGTGACGCCGTCGTCCTTGAACACGTAGAGCTGGAACCAGCGCTTCACACCGGTTGCCGCCACCTCGGCCGGTGTCGCGGTCGCGATCGTCGAGAGGCACATGATCGTGTCGGCGGCGAGGACGGCGCGCGCCATGCCCGGCTCGCCGTCGGGGTGCGCCACGCGCTGGAAGGCGACCGGCGCGACGATCAGCGGCATCGAGATCTCCTGTCCGAGCACCGTCGTGGCCGTCGTGCAGGTCTCGACGTCGACGAGCACCCGCGGCCGCAGCTGCCAGCGCCGGTACGCCTCGACGTTGTCGCGCAGCGTCAGCTCGTCGCCGGCGCCGCCGGCGTAGTAGCCGTGTGGACCAGGATCGAGGCGCTCCGCGGCGAGCGCCTCGTAATCCCAGACGTTGAGCGGCTCCACGCCGCGAGCGTACCGCTCGCTACATGCGCGAGAGGAATGGATCGACGAAGAGGTCGTCGATCTGCGCCGTGCCGTTCTCGACCGTGAACTCGAGCGTCATCGACTTCGAGCCGAGGGGCGCCGCGAGAGCGCTGAACAGGCTCGAGACCTTCGGCGAAGGCTGCCAGCCCTCGCTTGCCGTGAACGTCCCGCCGTCGAGCACGGAGAGCACGCCGAGCAGGCTGTGCGAGATCACGCGAACGTGAATCGTCGCGTCCCCGTCAACCCCCGAAGCAAAGAAGCGAATGCCCGGATACGTCACGCCGTAGCAGACGTTGATCGACGCGCTGCCGCCCTGCGGGATCTGGAGCGCGTTCGAGCCGAAGCCCGCGAGGTACCAGGGCTCGTTCGCCTGCGGCACGACCGCGGCGCCGCCGGAGAGCGTCCAGCCGGCCGAGCCGTTCTCGAAGCCGCCGTTGGGCGCGAAGTAATAGGTGGAAACGTCGCCCCAGGGCAGGAAGTACGGCAGCGTCGCGCCGCAGTTTCCGCCGAGCAGGCCCTGAATCAGACCCGCCTTCGCCGAGCCCGCCGTCGAGGCGAAGCCTGCGCCCACCGCAACCGCCGTCACCAGGAAAAGAGCCGCCAACCGCCGCATTTCGTGCCTCACGTCCTTCCGTCCGCAGATTTCGTTGGCACATCCTCGTCGGTTCTGATGACCCGGCTATCACCCTTCGGGGGGTCTTTGGACGCCTCCGGATCCCCCACCCGAGGGAATTCACGGGGTTCGGGAACGCCGATGATTCGGTTGTGACCTCGACTGCGGCTACGCCGGTCACCCATGCCTCCGATCCTGCAGACGAGATCCTGCGGGAGGCGCGCGAGCGCCTGGCCCGCGGAACCGCCGCAAAGCGCGCCCGGATCGTCCAGCCCGCCTGCGGCCTGATCAGCGCTATCGCCTTCGGCGTCGCTGCCGCGGAGCTGACCGGCGGGCCGGCCTTCTCTCTCTGGCGCACGGTGCTCTTCGTCGTGCTGTACGCAGCCGTCTCGCGCGTCGAGTTCGAGATCGGCTCGGGCGTCGCCGTACCTACGCAGCTGATCCTCGTTCCGATGCTCTTCGCGCTGCCGACCGGGATCGTCCCGGCTGCAGTCGCGGCGGCGATCTTGCTTCGGATGGTGGCGGACCGGCCGTCGCCGCTCCGCCAGCCGATCCGGGCGGTCTCCTACTTCGCGAACGCCGCCCACGCGCTCGGCCCCGCCCTCGTGATCGCACTCGCACACGGGCTGCCGCTCCGCTGGAACGCGTGGCCGGTCTACGTCGCTGCGCTCCTCGCGCAGCTCGGGATGGACTTCGCGACGGCCGCGGTCGTGGGAGCGGCGAACGGCATCCGTCTCCGCGCGATCGCGGGCTTCACCGGTCTGGCCTACACGGTGGACACGGCGCTCGCCCCGATCGGGCTGATGGTCGCGTTCGCTACGCGCACCCGGCCGGAGCTCGTCATCCTCGTCCTTCCCCTCGTCCTGCTGCTCCGGGTCTTCGCCCGTGAGCGGAAGCAGCGCATCGATCACGCGCTCGAGCTGTCGGATGCGTACCGGGGCACTGCGTTTCTGCTCGGCGATGTCGTCGAGGCCGATGACGCCTACACCGGCAGCCACAGCCGGCACGTCGTCGATCTCGTTCTCGGCGTGGCGGACGAGCTGGGGCTCGATCCCGCCGAACGGAGGGACGCGGAGTTCGTCGCGCTGCTCCACGACGTCGGCAAGATCCGGATCCCCGCCGAGATCATCAACAAGCCGGGTGCGCTGACCGACGAGGAGCGCGCAGTGATCGAGACGCACACGATCGAAGGCGAGCAGATGCTCGAACGCGTCGGCGGCTTGCTCGGTCACGTCGGCCGCCTCGTGCGCTCGTGTCACGAGCGCTGGGACGGCGGCGGCTACCCGGACGGGCTGGCGGGCGAGCAGATCCCGCTGATCGCGCGCATCGTGTGCGCATGCGACGCCTTCAGCGCGATGACGACAGATCGTCCGTACCGATCCGCGCTCACGCGGAACGCGGCGCTCGCCGAGCTCGCGCGCTGCAGCGGGACGCACTTCGACCCACAGGTCGTCGCGGCGATCCTCCGGATCGAGTCCTAGACCCGCCGAGAGCCGAACCACCCGCGGCGCGGCGGCTCGGGCTCCTCACCGAGCGCGCGTGCGCCCGCGACGAGATCCTCCGGCTTCAGGCACTGCAGCTCGTCGGGCGCGAGCGACTCGACATGGCCCTCCGCGAGCCGGAGCGCCTGCGCGTTCAGCGTCTGCTCGAAGAGCGTGCGCGCAAAGCGCGCGTTCCCGAACGACTCGCTCCGCTCGGCGTTCGAGAAGATCGCACGCAGCGTCTCGTCCGTCCCCTCGCCCAGCGTGTACTCGGCGTCGGCGGCGAAGCGCGCGAAGATCGCGACGAGCTCGTCGGTCGAGTAGTCGGGGAAGTCGATCTCGCGCGAGAACCGTGAGCGAAGCCCGGGGTTCGACTCGAGGAACCGCCGCATCAGGCGCGGGTAGCCGGCCACGATCACGACCAGGCGGTGGCGGTTGTCCTCCATCCGCTTGAGGAGCGTCTCGATCGCCTCGTCGCCGAAATCCAGCCGTTCCCCCTCGCGCGCGAGCGCGTACGCCTCGTCGACGAAGAGCACGCCGTCGAGGGCCTTGCGCACGACGCGTTCCGTCTTCAGTGCCGTCAGCCCGACGTACTGCCCGACGAGGCCCGCGCGGTCGACCTCGACGAGATGGCCGCGCTTGAGCAGCCCCATCGAGCGGTACATCTGCGCAAGCAGGCGCGCGACGGTCGTCTTCCCCGTCCCCGGGTTGCCGAGGAAGACGAGGTGCTGCGTCGTCGCCACCTCCGGCAAGCCCGCCTCCTTGCGCCGTGCCTGCACGCGCAGGAACGCGACGAGCGCGCGCACCTGCTCCTTCACCGATTCGAGGCCGGGAAGCTCGTCGAGCTCCGCGAGCAGGTCCTCGAGCGGCCGCGGCGGTTCCTGGCGGCGCAGCGCATCGAGGTCGAGCTCCTCGCCGATCTGAGCGCGGAGCTGGTCGCCGAGCGCCTTCAGCGACTCGAGCGGGTTCGTCGGCATACCGGGACCGTAGCGTCTACGCTCCGGCGCGGGATGCCGCGGGGTCCGATGATGCCGGCTGAGCTTGAGCGCTACGCCGAGATGATCCTGAAGGGCTGCATCGCGCTGCGACGCGGCGACGTCGTGCTCGTACGTCCTGCGCTCGGGCACCGGGAGCTCGCGGTGGCCGTCGCCGAGGCCGCGTATCGCAGCGGCGCCGCCGCGGTCGACGTCGAATACGACGATCCGCGCGTCTACGCGGCGCGCATCCTCTACGGCTCGAAGGACGCGCTCGGAGGCCGGGCGCCGTGGCGCGACGCCCAGATCCGCGCGTTCGGGACCGAGAAGGTCGCGCTCGTCCAGATGATGGGCGAGTTCGAGCTCGAGGTGACAGCCCAACTCCCGCCCGAGCGGGTCGCAGAGGCGACGAAGCGGCAGCAGTCCGGCGCCGCGATGCAACGCATCCGTCGCGAGGGCAGGCTGCGCGGGACGATCTGCGCGTGGCCGACCGCGGAGTGGTCGGCCCGGGTGTACCCGGAGCAGACCGTCGAAAAGGCGCAGCGCGCGCTCGCGAAGGACCTGCTCTCGTTCTGCCGCATCGGGCCGAAGGATCCGCCCGGCCACAAGGGCTGGACCGACCACCTCGCGACCCTCCGCCGTCGCGCGGCGCGGCTCACGAAGCTCGACCTGAAGGAGGTGCACGTCGTCGACGACGGCACCGACCTGCGGCTGCGGATCGCACCGTTCTCGATGTGGCGCGGCGGCGGCGAGAAGGACCACTGGGGCCGGCAGATCGCGATGAACGTCCCGACCGAGGAGTGCTTCATCTCGCCGGACGCGGCCGCGACCGAGGGCACGTTCCGCTGCTCCCGGCCGCGGAGCTTCGGCGGCCGCGTCATCGAAGGGCTCCGGGGCGAGTTCCGCGGCGGGCGGCTCGTCCGGCTGGAGGCGAAGCGCGAGGCCGATCGCGACTGGCTCGCCCGCTACCTGGCCGCGATCCCCAACTCCGACCGGCTCGGCGAGATCGCTCTCGTCGACGCGTCCTCCCGGATCGGCCAGACCGGGCGGATCTACTACAACGGGCTGCTCGACGAGAACGCCGCCGCCCACATGGCGTTCGGCTCGGGGTTCGCCAAGACGCGGACGGTGCCGATCGGCCGGCAGCGGCACGGGGTCAACCGCTCGAGGACCCACATCGACGTGATGATCGGCACGGACGCCCTCAACGCGTTCGGCGTCACGCAGGCCGGGCGGCGCGTTCCGCTCGTCGCCGACGGGGCTTGGCAGTTCTAACGCTTGCGCGCGCAGCCATAACGAATGGCATAGGATCGCGGGCGGACGCTGAAACGACTTCCTTGGAGGGGGAACGTCGATGACGCAGGTGTCGTTCGAGCACGTCAGCAAGATCTACCCGGACGGGACCCGGGCGGTCAACGACGTCAACCTCGAGATCCGCGACGGGGAGTTCATGGTGCTCGTCGGGCCGTCGGGTTGCGGCAAGACGACCGCTCTTCGCATGGTGGCAGGGCTCGAGGACATCTCCGAGGGCGTCCTGCGCATCGGCGAGCGCGTGGTCAACCACGTGCCGTCGCGCGACCGCGACATCGCGATGGTCTTCCAGAGCTACGCGCTCTACCCGCACCTGTCGGTGTACGAGAACATCGCGTTCGGCCTGCGGCTGAAGAAGATGCCGAAGAGCGAGATCGATCAGCGCGTGCATCGCGCGGCGTCTCTGCTCGGGCTCGAGGAGTACCTGCCGCGCAAGCCGCGCGCGCTCTCGGGCGGCCAGCGGCAGCGGGTGGCGATGGGTCGCGCGATCGTCCGCGAGCCGTCGGCGTTCCTGATGGACGAGCCGCTCTCGAACCTCGACGCGAAGCTCCGCGTGCAGACGCGCGCCGAGATCGCGAAGCTCCAGGCCGACCTGGCCGTCACGACGATCTACGTGACGCACGATCAGGTCGAGGCGATGACGATGGGCAATCGCGTCGCCGTGATGCGCAAGGGCGAGCTGCAGCAGGTCGACGATCCGCAGACGCTCTACGACAAGCCGGTGAACCTGTTCGTCGGCGGCTTCATCGGCAGCCCGGCGATGAACCTGCTCGACGCGACGATCGAGGGGAACGGCGATCTGCGCGCGAAGATCGGCGAGCAGACGATCTCGCTCGGCAGCGAGACGCTCGCCAGCCGCCCGGCGCTCAAGGGCTACGTCGGCAAGAAGGTGATCATCGGGATCCGCCCCGAGGACCTCGAGGACGCAAGCCTCGAGACGGGCGCTCCATCCGACCGGATCCTGAAGGGGAGACTCGAGCTTCGCGAGGCGCTCGGGTCGGAGATCATGGCGCACTTCTCGATCAAGGCCGCGCATGCGGAAACGGACGAGATGCGTGAGATCCAGGAGGACGTCGGTGCCGCCGACACGACTCCGCAGATCGGCTCGTCTGAAGGCGAGGCGGTCATCGTGGGTCGCTTCGGTGCGAGATCACAAGTGAAGACCGGAACCGAGGTGGCGGCGGTCGTCGATACGCGGGCGCTGCATTTCTTCGATCCGGGTACGGGAAACGGCATCTACGACTCCGCGAAAGGAGACTGATGAAGGCGAAGTGGCTGCTAGCGGTCCCGCTCGTCGCAGTGCTCGCCGTTGCCGCAGGGTGCGGGAGCAAGAGCTCCGCGCCGAAGGCATCAGGCGTGGCAGGCGCTCAGAAGACAGTCGTCAACAAGAGCGTCTCCGGGACGATCAGCTTCGACGGCATCTGGACCGCCTCGTCGGGACAGAAGAACTTCCAGGACGTGATCAAGGGCTTCAACAAGCTCTATCCGAACGTCCACGTGAACTACAAGCCGGTCGGCAACAACCTGCCGACGGTGCTGGCAACTGCCGTCGCCGGCGGTCATCCGCCTGACATGGCGGACATCGCTCAGCCCGGCACGGTGCAGCAGTTCGCAACCGAGGGCAAGCTGAAGCCGATCTCGTACGCGAACGGGGTGATCTCGAAGAACTTCTCCCCGGGCTTCAAGGCGCTCGGCACGTACAACGGCAAGCTGTACGCACTCGTGTTCAAGGCGGCCAACAAGTCGGTCGTCTGGTACAACGTGCCCGCTTTCAAGACGGCAGGCGTCACGCCGCCGAAGACGTTCTCGCAACTGCTGAGCGACGCAAAGACGATCAAGGCGTCGGGCACCCCGGCGTACTCGATCGGCGGCGCGGACGGCTGGACGCTCACCGACATGTTCGAGAACATCTATCTGCGCACGTTCGGCGCTGCGAAGTACGACGCGCTGAGCCAGCACAAGATCAAGTGGACTGACCCGTCCGTGGCGACGGCGCTGAAGACGATGGCGAAGATCATCGGCGACACGTCGAACATCTACGGCGGCACGTCCGGTGCGTTGCAGTACGGGTTCAACGACTCCGTCACGAACGCGTTCTCGTCGCCCGCGAAGGCCGCGATGGTGTTCGAGGCCGACTTCGTCGGCGGTGTCATCACCTCGTCCACGAAGGCGAAGCCGAAGACGGGCTTCAACACGTTCACGTGGCCGTCGATCACGCCCGGCGCGGACGCCGGCGCAGTCGAGATCGCCGGCGACCTGTTCGTGACCTTCAAGGACAACCCGGCGATCGAGGCGTTCGTGAAGTACCTCGCGACGCCGCAGGCCGCGGAGATCTGGGCGAAGGAAGGCGGCTACGGCACGGGCAACAAGAACGTGCCGGCCAGCATCTATCCGGACCCGATCACCAAGGCGACCGAGGCTCCGATCCTGTCGGCGAAGCAGGTCGTGTTCGACATGTCGGACTCGCAGCCGCCGGCGTTCGGCGCCACGACGGGCCAGGGTGAGTGGGGGCTGTTCCAGCAGTTCCTGCGCAACCCGTCCAACGTGAGCGGCATCCAGAAGAAGCTCGAATCGGCGGCAGCAGCCGCGTACAAGAAGAAGTAGTGAGCACGGCCGGGGGAATCACTGCGGAGCCGCCCGTCGTGGCGGCTCCGCCCCCCGACTCCGGGCCCGGACGGTTCGGCAAGTACGCCGTGGGCGCGCTGTTCCTGGCGCCCGCGATCTTCATGCTCAGCGTGTGGATGGTCTACCCGGCCGTCTACACGATCATCCGCAGCTTCTTCGGCCCGCAGGGCTTCATGGGCACGTGGGTCGGCATCGACAACTACAAGTCGCTGTTCACGACGTCGACGCTGACGACGGCGATCAAGAACAACGCGATCTGGGTTGCGGTCGTACCGGCGTTCGTGACGGCGGTCGGTCTGATCTTCGCCGTGCTGACCGAGCGTGTGAGCTGGGCGGTCGCGTTCAAGACGGCGGTGTTCCTGCCGATGGCGATTTCCGCCTTCGCCACCGGCGTGACGTGGCGGATCATGTACCAGCAGGATCCGAACCTCGGCGCGATCAACGCGCTCGGCAAGACGATCCACAGTGTCTTCTCGCCGGCCGGCGTGCTCGCGAGCGCGGCGCCGTCGACGGCGAACGTCGTGCCGAACCACGGCGGCCTGATCCTGAAGACGCCGTTGCACCCGGGCGGCGTCGCGCTGCTCGGGCTGACGGCGATCCCGCCCGACCAGGTGCCGAGCTCGGCGAAGCAGGCGGTGACTCCGCCTGCGAAGGCGGGCGACATCGTCGGAACGGTGTGGCGCGACTTCAAGCCGGGCGGCGGCGTGCCGGGCAAGGTCGAGAAGGGCGAGCTCGGCATCCCGGGCGTCACGGTCGAGCTCGACCAGAACGGCAAGACCGTCAACCGCACGAAGACGAACAGCGACGGCTCGTTCGACTTCTCGGGCGTGAAGGCGGGCACCTACCAGACGGCCGTCGGCGCCTCGACGTTCGCGAAGCCATGGGGCGGCTACTCGTGGCTCGGGCCGGGCCTGATCACGCCGGCGCTGATGATCGCCTACATCTGGATCTGGGCCGGCTTCGCGATGGTCGTGATCGCAGCCGGGCTGTCGGCGATGCCGCGCGACGTGCTCGAGGCGGCGCGCACCGACGGCGCCAGCGAGTGGCAGACCTTCCGCCGCGTCACCGTGCCGCTGCTCGCGCCGGTGCTGAGCGTCGTCTTCGTCACGATGATCATCAACGTCCTCAAAGTCTTCGACATCGTGTACGCGCTCGCGCCGGAGTCGACGCAGCAGAACGCGAACGTGATCGCGCTCGCGATGTACTACACCGCGTTCCAGGGCGGCGGGAACTTCGGCGTCGGCTCGGCGATCGCCGTCTTCCTGTTCCTGCTCGTGATCCCGGTGCTGTTGCTCAACATCCGCCGTTTCCGGAGGGAGATCTGATGGACGCCGCCGCCGACGCGCCTGTCGTCATCCGGTCGCCGCACGACACGACCGCCGCGCGCGTGCTGCGGTTCGTCGCGAAGGCGCCGATTCATCTCCTGCTCGTGGTGATCGGCTCCCTGTGGCTCGTGCCGACGATCGGGCTGTTCATCACCTCGATCCTGCCGGCGTCGTCGCTTGCCTCGAACGGCTGGTGGGAGATCTTCTCGCACCCGAGCCTCGCGACCTGGTCGAACTACCACGACCTGTTCCAGAACCAGGGGCTGGTGCAGGCGCTGAAGGTGACGGCGTACATCGCAGTCGGCAATACGCTGCTCGTCGTCACCATCGGCGCGATGGCCGGCTACGCGTTCGCCTGGCTCGACTTCCCCGGGCGCGACTGGCTCTTCATCGGCGTCATCGGGCTGCTCGTCGTGCCGATCCAGATGGCGCTGATCCCGATGTTCCGCGTCTACGACAAGGTCGGGCTCTTCGACACGTGGTACGGCATCGCGCTCTTCCACACCGCGTTCGGCCTCCCGTTCGCGATCTTCCTGCTGCGCAACTTCTTCGTCGGGCTCCCGAAGGACATCCTCGAGTCGGCGCGCATCGACGGCGCGTCCGAGATCCGGATCTTCGTGCGCTTGATCCTGCCGCTCGGCCTGCCCGCGATCGCGTCCCTCTCGATCTTCCAGTTCCTCTGGACATGGAACGACCTGCTCGTCGCGCTGACCTTCGGCCAGAACACGACGCCGATCACGGTGTGGATCGCCGGACAGCTGCGCGAGTTCGGGACGAGCATCGACATCATCGCGCCCGCCTCGTTCCTCTCGCTCGTGATCCCGCTCGCGGTGTTCCTCGCGTTCCAGCGGTACTTCGTGCAGGGGCTCCTCGCGGGCTCCGTGAAGTAGGCGCGATGCGCTGCGCAATCGTGGGCAGCGGGCTCGCAGCGCTGGCGGGCTACGCAACGCTGCGGCGCGGCGGCCTGCGTCCCGAGGAGATCGCCGTCTTCGGCACACATGAGGACCCGCTCGCCGTGTGGCGCGGGCGCGCGGCGGCGATCCGGCAGCAGCGGATGCGCTCGGAGTCGGACGGGCATCTCGCGGCCGCCGCGTTCCCGGGGCTCGCGCTGCGCGAGACGGTCCGGCGCGGCAACGTGGTCGCGCTCGCGCAGACGGCGGCGAGCCGGTACCACCCGCGCGTCGAGGACTTCGTCGCGCACGCGAGCCGCGTCGTCGAGCGCAGCGGCTGGTCGACGAGCTTCGTCTCCCGGCACGTCTCGTCGGTTCGCGCGGTCGACGGTGGCTTCGAGCTCGACGGCGACGGGCCGTTCGCGCACGTGCTGCTTGCGACCGGTCATCCCGGGCTCGAGCACGTGCCCGGCGCGGTGCACGCATACGAGCCTCACGGCTACGCGCCGAAGGTCGCGGTGATCGGCGCCGGCATGGCGGCGGCGACGGAGTGGCTGAACGCGCTCGCCGCCGGCTCCGAGGTTGTGTCGATCCGCCGCCGCGAGCCGCTCCGCCGCCCGTTGAACGTCCCGCGCCCGTACTTCTCGAAGCGCGGACTCGCATCGTTCCACCGGCTTTCCGACGACGCGCGCACGAAGACGCTCACCGACCTGAACCAGCCGTCCTATCCGGCCGGGCGCGCCTGGGACGTGCCGCTCGAGCGCGCAGTCGCGACGTCACAGTTTCGTGTGTCAGACAGCTGTCTGACTCCTGTCGGACACCAGGTGATCGCCGCGACCGGCTTCAAACGGGGCTGGCGCTGCGATTCCCTCCTCGCGGACCTCGTCGCCGGGCACGGGTTGAAGACGGTCGACCGGTGGATCGTGCTCGCTCCCGACTCGACGATTCCGTCCCTCACGGACGACAAACGGACACTGTCCGTCGCAGGCGTGGCCGGGCAGTGGGCGTTTCCGGCCGCCGACACGATCGCGGGCGCGAAGTACGCCGCCCGCGCCTTCCTGAGGAACGTATGTCGTACACGCTGATCGGCCGCATCCAGACGCGGCTGCTCGCGGCGGCGCCTGCGCTCGCCGTGGCGCTCGGCGTGCACCGCTGGTGGGCGATCGAGCTCGTCGCGCTGATGGTCGCCGTCGGGCTCGTGCTCGACGTGCTCGTGTACCACCGCGCGCTCCCGTACCAGCCCGCGTGGCTCGCAATGCCGCTCGGCGCGCTCGAGCTCGGCCTCGTGTACCTGCTGATGCACCGGCTCGGGATCATGGTCCCCCACCTTCGCTTTGCCGTCTGGCTCTTCGGGCTCGGCTGGCTGACGCAGCAGGTCGCGGTCCACGCCGTCCTGCCGCGCCTGCGGCTGGAGTACGGCGAGTCCGGCGGCGAGCCCGGTCGTGCCGGGAAGCTCGTTGCGGTCGCGGTGGCCGTCACCGCGGTCGGCGGCCTCGCGGGTGCCCGTGCGGTCGAGCCGCCGACGGTCCACATTCATGGAACGGTGCAGGGCCCGCTCGTCATCCGCCACGCGGAGACACTCGTCGGTGGCGTCGTGCGCGGCGGGATCCGGATCCGCGCGAACCACGTGACACTGCGCGATCTGACGATCGTCGGCGGCACCTACGGCGTCGACGTCGAACACGCGCAGCACGTCATGCTCGACCGCGTTCACATCACGCGGTTCACGCTCGACGCGGTGAAGGCGATGGACGCCGGCGTGATGGTCGACCACTGCTCGGTCTCCGATCCCGCAAGTGAGCTGACGACCGGCGTCCTCATCTCCTACTCGATGGGCCGCCCGATGAGCATGGTCGATCACTGCACGATCGTCGGGACGCGCGAGGGGATCTCGACGCACTCCTCGATGGTCGACGTCCGCAACAACCATGTCGTCGGGACGACGGTGCGCGGCATCTCGCTCGCCGAGATGTCGATGGACCACGCGAGCGGCAACCACGTCGAGAACGCGAAGGGCGTCGGGATCCTCTGCATGGACCACTCGATGTGCGAGATCGAGCACAACACCGTGACCGGTGCGACGCCGAACGGCGACGGCAACCCGAGCGAGAGCGGGGTCGCGATCGAGTCCTACTTCTACGCCGAGGCGACGGTGAAGCACAACACCGTGACCTCGAGCCCCGGCGGCGTGCGCGCGTTCGACGACAGCACGATCTCGAGCGGCTAGTGCCTGCGAGATTCCAGCTCGTCGCGCGCACGGGCCACCCGAGCTTCCTCGACCTGCCGTGGGACACGCCGCTCGAGGAGTGGGACTCGGCGCGCATCGTCAACCTGATCCGCGGCATCAGCCGTCACGTCGTGCGCTTCGTCGAGTACGACGGCGCGCTCTACGCGCTGAAAGAGCTGCCCGAGCGACCGGCCCGCCGCGAATGGACCTTGCTGCGGCGCCTCGAAGACCAGAGCCTGCCGGTCGTCGAAGCAGTCGGCATCGTCACGAACCGCGACGGCGACCTCGACGCGATCCTGATCACGCGCCACCTCGAGTACTCGCTCCCCTATCGCGCGCTCTTCGCCGGCGCTGCGATCCCCGACTTGCGCACGCACCTGCTGAACGCGCTCGTCGAGCTGCTTGCGCGCCTGCATCTCCGCGGCTTCTTCTGGGGCGACTGCTCGCTCTCGAACGCGCTGTTCCGCCGCGACGCCGGTGCGCTCACGGCCTACCTCGTCGACGCGGAGACGGGCGAGCTGCACGGCCGCCTGTCGGACGGGCAGCGTGCCTACGATCTCGACATCGCGCAGACGAACATCGTCGGCGAGCTACTCGACGTCGACGCGGAGGTCGGCCTGCCTGCCGATCTCGATCCGGACGAGATCGGCGAGGAGATCGGAGTGCGCTACGCCGCCCTCTGGAGCGAGCTGACGCGCGAGGCGACGTTCGGGCCGGACGAGCGCTACAAGCTCGACGAGCGCCTGCACCGGTTGAACGACCTCGGCTACGACGTCGAGGAGATCGAGCTCGAAGCGACGCCCACCGGCTACCGCCTTCGCCTCGATCCGCATGTCGTCGAGCCGGGCCATCATCGCTACCGCCTGCTGCGGCTGACGGGCCTCGACGCGCAGGAGAACCAGGCGCGGCGGATGCTGAACGACATCGCGCGCTTCCGCGAGGCGATCGAGCGGAAGGAGAAGCGGACGGTGCCCGAGTCCGTCGTCGGCCCGCGCTGGCGGCAGGAGGTGTTCGAGCCGACGGTCGCCCAGGTGCCGGAGAAGCTGTGGGCGGCGCTGCCGGCGGCCGAGCTGTTCCACCAGGTGCTCGAGCACCGCTGGTTCCTCTCCGAGAAGGCCGGCAAGGACGTCGGCATCGACGAGGCGGTGCGCTCGTACGTCGAGAGCGAGCTGCCGTCGCGCCCGCCGGAGCGGATCGTGCTCGAGCTCCCCGACGAATAGGCTCCCGCCGTGGACGTCTACCGCACCCCGGACGAGCGCTTCGACGGGCTGCCCGGCTGGGACTTCGCGCCGCAGTACGTCGAGCAGGACGGGCTGCGTATGCACTACGTCGAGGTCGGCGACGGGGACCCGGTGCTGCTCCTGCACGGCGAGCCGACGTGGTCGTTCCTCTACCGCAAGGTGATCACCGGGCTGGCGCCGCTGCACCGCTGCGTGGCGCCGGACTACTTCGGCTTCGGCCGCTCCGACAAGCCGACCGATCCCGGCTTCTACTCGTACGACGGCCACTACGCGTCGGTCGAGCGGTTCGCCGACGAGCTCGACCTGCGCGAGGCGACCGTCGTCGTCCAGGACTGGGGCGGGCCGATCGGCCTGCGGCTCTGCGTCGAGCGGCCGCAGCGCGTCGCCCGGCTCGTCGTGCTCAACACCGGCATCGGCGCGCGGGCGCCGAGCGAGGAGTGGTTGCGCTTCCAGGCGTTCATGCAGCGCGTCGGAACGGAGATCGTGCCCGGGAACCTCGTGCGGATGTCGCTCGTCCAGCCGGTCACCGACGAGGTGATCGCCGGCTACGACGCGCCGTTCCCGGCGCCGGAGTCGCGCGTCGGCGTCGTCCGGTTCCCGGAGCTCGTGGCGACGAGCTCCGACCACCCGTCCGCGGCAGCGATGCTCGACGTCCGCGAGCGGCTTCGAAGGTTCGAGCAGCCGGCGCTCGTGCTCTTCAGCGACAGCGACCCGATCTTCTCGCGGCGCGCGGCCGAGGTGATGGCCGAGCTGCTGCCGAACGCAGAGCTCGCGGCGCCGGTCGAGGGCGCCGGCCACTTCCTGCAGGAGGATCAAGGCGAAGAGGTTGCCCGGCGCATTGCCGATTGGCTCAAACCGGATTCATACGAAAGCGGCGCCGAACCTCCAACCTCAGGGTCCTAGAGTCCGACCTGCGTGACCTCCCCAAGAACGCGATCCGCCGGCTCACTGCGGCAGCCGGCAAAGGATCGCACTGCGGCAAGGCAGGCAAAGTTCGAGCACGCTGTGGAGGTCGACGGAACTGCGGCGCCGTCGATCTCCACGTGCTCGACGTTCTCTTCTAGGTAGCGCCCCGGTTCTTCGCTTCGGCGATCGCAGCGTTCGGATCGCTCACCGGATCGCCGTGACCCGGCGCGAGCAGCGACGCGCCCGAGTCGACGAGGCGGTCGAGGGACGCGAGCGCCTGCGCGGTCGAGCGGTTGAACGGCCGCGGCATCACCTGCGGCCCGCGCTTCCCCGTGAGCACGTTGAGCGTGCAGAGCGCGTCGCCCGCGAACAGCACGCCGGCGGCCAGCAGCGCGGAGTGCCCGTCGCTGTGACCCGGCGTGAAGACGACACGCGGACGGCCGGGGACCGGCAGCTCCTCGCCGTCGGCGTACGTCGTGACTTCGCGGACCGGCGCGGCCTTCATGCCGCCCCCGCTCGCGAGCGCATACAGCCCGCGATAGATCGCCGGATGACGAAGGTACGGCAGCATCGAGCCGTCGGTCTTCCCCGACGACTCGCCGGTCGTCAGAGGCTCGGCGTCGAGCTCGTGGATGTAGACGGGAATCGAGAGCTCGTTCCGCAGCTCCTCGGCGAAACCGATGTGGTCGTTGTGGCAGTGCGTGAGTACGACCGCCTTCACGTCGCCGGTCGTGCGCCCGAGCGCGGCGAGGCCCGGCTCGAGCTGCGGCCGGTACTTCGTGACGGCAGCGTCGATCACGGTGACGCCGTCGTCGGCGGCGACCAAGTACCAGTTCACGACCCAGGTGCCGCAGCGAACGACGTTGTCGTTCAGCTTCTGGACGATCGGCTCGGCCATCTAGATAAGACCGGCCCGCATCGCCTGCGTCGCCGCTGCGGCGCGCGTCGACTGGGACAGCTTGCGGAGGATGTTGGCGACATGACGGTGCACGGTGTGCTCGCTCAAGACGAGGACCCTAGCGATCTCGCGGTTGCTCATCCCGGTCGAGACGAGACGAAGCACTTCGGTCTCGCGACACGAGAGCGGCGAGTCGTCGGCGCGCTCGACCGGGGCGTCGTGCTCCAGGAAGCCGTTGAGCGCGCGGAACAGCTCGCGCTGTCCGTCGCGCCAGGGCAGGTTCGAGTCGCCGGCGAGCGGCACGAAGCGCGCGTTCGGGAGCAGCGATGCGAGCTCGCGCCCGCGGCCGATCGGCACGGTGCGGTCGCCGCGGCGGTGCAGCACGAGCGCCGGGACGGCCACGTGCGGCAGGAGCGGTCGCACGTCGCTGTCGATTGCGAGCTCGACGAACGCCGACGCCGCCGCGGCGCTGGCGGCGGCACGCTGCATCCGTGTGAGCGAGGCGATCTCGTCGCCGCTCGCATGCGGGTCGAAGAGCCCGGCGAACATCTGCGCCGCGAGCGGCCAGTTCGTGCGCGTGAACTGGATCAGTGAGCGCTTCGTCGGCTCCGGTATGTCGGCCCGCGAGGCGCTGCAGCCGAAGTAGACGAGCGATTCGACCTTGTCCGGCGCGCGAATCGCGAGCTGCGTCGCGGCGAGGGCGCAGCACGACGTGACGAACACCGCCGCATGCCCGCCGATCGCGTCGATGACCGCCTCGAGCTGGCGGCTCTCGGACTCGGGGCTCGGGTCGACGTCGAGGTCGCGCGAGCTGAGCCCGCAGCCGAGGCGGTCGAAGCGAACGACGGTGTGCGTGGTGGCGAGCCGCTCGTAGAACGTCCGCGGGCTCGGATCGGCCCACTCCTCGTTGAGGTGCGACACCCAGCGAGGCCCGAAGACGACCGGCGGCCCATCCCCGCTCATGGCGTACGCGAGCGTCTTGCCTTCGAACTCGAGCATGTGCAACGCCTGCTCCATATGTCAGAGAACGTACTGGCCCGGTCGGGCCATTCCCGCAAGATGGCCCGTCCCGCCGATGCGGCGGGCCATCCCGCGTCGCCAGGCTGTCGGCATGCAGAGTGAATTCGTAGAAGGGTTCGTCCTCCGCCCGATGATGGACGCCGGCTGGACGGCGTGGCTGGACGGCCGCCGGATCGGCATCGCCGAGTTCGTGAACGGCGAGATCGAGGTCGAAGGCGAGACGGCGCTCGTCCGCGGCGTCCTCGTGCGCCGCCTCGAGGCCGACCTCCGCGCGGCGGGCGTCCCGCTCGCGCCGCCCGAGCAGGGCGAGGCCGCCGCAGCTTAGACTCGCCTTCATGGCGCACTCGGTGGGGCTGAAGATCGACCACGAGCTGCCGGTCGGGAACGTCGACCTGAAGGTGATCGTCGAGCAGGACGGTGAGCGGCTCGGCCAGCTGAAGATCAGCCGCGGCTCGATCGACTGGAAGCCGGGCAAGGCGAAGCGGACGTGGCAGGTCGAGTGGGAGCGCTTCGACCAGCTGATGCGCGAGTTCGGGCACCCGCCGCGCTGATGGAACAGCGCGTCTCCCTGATCACGCTCGGCGTCGCGGACGTGAAGCGCGCGTACGACTTCTACGCGGCGCTCGGCTGGCAGGCTGCCTGGAACGAGGACATCGTCTTCTTCCAGGCGGGCGGGCAGGTCGTGGCGCTCTGGTCGCGCGAGCAGCTGGCGAAGGACTCGGGCGCCGAGGACGCGGGCGGCTGGGGCGGGATCACGCTCGCCCACAACGTGCGCTCGCCGGCCGACGTCGACGCCGTAATCGAGGAGGCGCGCGCTGCCGGCGCGACGATCGTGCGCGAGCCCGCCGAGACGTTCTGGGGCGGCTACTCGAGCGCGTTCGCCGATCCCGACGGGCACGTGTGGGAGGTCGCCCACAACCCGCACTGGACGATCGCCGACGACGGCTCGGTCGCGCTGACATAAGACCGCAGTTTCCGGTCATTGACTTCACTCTTTCGATGTGCGCGTAGTAAGCGCGTCGCGAGGGGGAGCTCGCAAATACCGGAAGGAGTGCAGGCATGCGCTTGCGTCGTGTCGGGGGAGCCGTGGTCGCCGTGGCGGCGATCGCACTTGCTGTTGTGGTCGGTGCGTTCCATCCCATGTCGGCCTCGGCCGACCACTGGAGCACCGAGAACCTCCAGGGCGCGACGCGCCTCACGGGCGAGGTGCCGCTGTCGGTCCAGAACGGCATCGCCACCTACGTGGGACCACACGCGCGCACTGCGCGCATCACGCTGAACTTCGGCTTCCCGCTGCGTGACGGAGCGAAGCTGAACGCGCTCGTCCAGCAGGAGAGCAAGGCGCACAGCTATCTGACGCACGACCAGGTCTACGCGCGCTTCTCGCCGCCGACGGCGCAGATGAACGCCGCGATCGCCTGGCTGCGCGCGAACGGCTTCACGATCTCGCACCTCTCGCGCGACCGGCTCTCGGTCGCCGCGAGCGCGACCACCGCGACGATCGAGCGCGTCCTGCACACGCAGATCAACGACTACATCCGGCCGGCGACGAAGGACGACGGCATCGCGGTCAAGCGGTACGCGTTCTACGCGAACACGACGAACCCGCTCGTCCCTGCGCGCCTCGGCCTGCAGACGATCTCCGGCCTCACGAGCGTCGACCGCTTCTTCACCGCCATTCAGATGAACGGCGGCGCGAAGGGTGACTGCGGGGACGATGACGACAACGGTCCGGTGAACCCGCTGTGTGTCGACGTGCGCAGCGGCGGCTACTTCCCGTCCGACGTCAAGTCGCTCTACGACGTGTCCGGCCACGGCTACGACGCAACCGGGCAGACGATCGGCTTCACGCTCTGGACGACACCAGAGCGCCAGGCGGCGATGACCGCGTTCGCGAGTGCGACCGGCGATACGCCGATCACGGTCGACCCGTCCTGCACCGCGGCCGGCAACTCGCCCACGACGCCGAGCGGGTGCACGACGCTCCAGGTTCCAGGCGATCACCTGGTATCGATCCTCGAGAACGGCAACTCCGACTCGAACGCCAACTTCGGCAGCAACGTCGAGACGGCGCTCGACATCGAGCAGGCGCACGGCATCGCGACACACGCGGGCCTGAAGTACTACGCGTCGGACTGCTCCTCGACGGTGGATCCCGGCTCGGGTCTCTCGAACGGCAGCTGCAACGGCGATGACGTCGGCCTCGAAGAGGCCGTCGAAGACGCTGCGAACGACCCGACGCTGCACAGCGTCTCGAACAGCTGGGGCTACGGCGGCGACGCCGAGTGGGGCGCCAGCGATCCGTTCGTGCTCGCAACCGAGAACAGCCTGGCGATCGCGGCGGCGGCCGGCACGACGTTCTACTTCTCGACCGGCGACACCGGCACGTACGAGTCCGGCTACCCGGCCGACAGCCCGTACGTCGTCTCGGTCGGCGGCACGACCCTCTTCTCCACGTCCAATCCGAGCACGCTCAGCACGGAGGACACGTGGGCCGCCGGCGGCAGCTGGTGCTCGAACGTCATCCCGCGGCCGTCGTGGCAGAGCGGGCCGGGAGTGACGGCGAACGCGTCGTGTCCGGGACGCTCGACACCGGACGTGGCAGCGATCGCCGACACCAACTCGGCCGTGCGCTTCGTCGCCAGCACGAACCTGACCGGCGGCACGCAGAGCGGCAGCGTCGGCGGCACGAGCGTCGCCGCACCCGAGATGAACGGCCTCGAAGCGGTGACGGAGAACTTCATCGCCGCGCAGACGTACCCGGGCCCGACGCCGCAGATCGGCTTCGAAGCGCCGGTGATCTACCAGCTCGGCAACGCCGGCTCCAGTAGCTACTTCCGCGACGTCGTCTGCGGCAACACGGCGAGTCCCGCGTCAGGTCCGGACGGCGACGCCGCCCAGGCCGGCTGGGACGCGGCGACCGGTTGGGGAGCGCCCGACTGGTTCCACTTCGCGACCGGCTACGCGCTGGCGCTCGGCGCGACGAACCTCAGCACGCCGGCGTCGCTCTCGACCAACTACAGCTGGGCCTGCGCGAAGACGCCCGGCAACTCGTCCGAGCGCGCGATCTCGTTCCCGACGACGTCGACGGGCTTCGCAGTCGGCGCCGCCTCGGGTAGCACGCCGTGGCCGGCGAAGTTCCTGCCGAGCGGTAGCTGGGGCGCGACGAACACCTTCTACAAGACGACCAATGGCGGGACGACGTGGATCCCGGCGAACGGCGACATGATGTCGATCGCGTGCTCGAGCTCCTCGAGCTGCGTCACCGTCGGCGACGGCGGCCGGATCAAGACGACCACCGACGGCGGCGCGACGTGGTCCGACGCGCCGACACCGTTCAACAAGGCGCTCACGCAGGTGCAGTGCCCGGGTGGTGGCGTCTGTTACGCCGCGGGCGACCGCGGCGCCGTGCTCAAGTCGACCGACGGTGGGGCAACCTGGGGTTACCTGCAGAGCACCGACGGCAACCCGATCTACGGGCTGTCGTGCCCGACCACGTCGGTCTGTTACGCGACAGACATCTACGCGCACGTCGTCAAGACGACGAACGGCGGCGCGACGTGGCAGTGGCAGAAGACGCCGATCACGACGCCCGGTGTCGACGTCTCGGAGACGGGCGGACCGAATCCGTTCGGCGGCCTGCTCTCGATCTCGTGCTCCGATGTGAACAGGTGCGTGGCGACCGGCCTCTACGCAACCGTGAGCGGGCAAACGGCTCCGAGCACGGATCCGCCGATCGTCATCACGACGGACGGCGGTGCGACGTGGACACTGGACACGAGCAATGCCGGCACCGGCAACTTCCTGCATGCCGTGTCGTGCGTGCCGGGCACGACCACCTGCACCGCAGTCGGGCGCGCCGGGACGATCGACACGACGAGCGACCTGGTCAACTGGACCAAGGCGACCAGCAACACGACGGGTCTGCTCGACGGCGTCTCCTGCCTGAGCACGACGTTCTGCGTCGCGGTCGGGCAGAACGGCACCGTCGACGTCTGGAACGGCTCTGCGTGGACGGCAACGACGGGCAACGGTGGCACCGGCACGCTCGCGAGCGTCACCTGCCTGTCGACGACGTCGTGCGTCGCGACCGGCAAGCAGGGAGTCACGATCGCGACCGCTGACGGCGGCTTGACGTGGACGCAGCAGGCGGGCGGCGGCACGACGCAGCAGATGAACGGCATCTCCTGCCCGTCCGCCACGACCTGCTTCGCGGTCGGCAACGCCGGCACGATCCTCGCGACGACGAACGGCGGCCAGTCCTGGCTGCCGCAGACGAGTGGAACGACGAGCAACCTCAACGGCGTCTCCTGCACGTCTGCGACGTCGTGCGTCGCAGTCGGCGCGGCGGGAACGATCCGCCGGACGAGCGACGGAGCCACCTGGACGTCGCCGTCGAGCGGGACGACGAATGCGCTGAACGGCGTCTCGTGTGCGACGACGTGCGTGGCTGCGGGCGCTGCGGGGACGGTCCTCGCCAGCTCCGACGGCGGTGCCACGTGGTCAGCGAAGACGAGCGGTACGACCGCAGCACTGAACGCGGTGACCTGTGCCGGCTCATCCTGCTACGCGGCCGGTGCGGTCGTGAGCGGCAGCGCCGTGCTGCTCGGCTCGACCGACGGCGGCACCACGTGGACCGCGCAGACCTCGAACAGCGCACAGGCGCTGTCGGGGATCACGTGCCTCGACGCGTCGAACTGCTTCGCGGGCGGCGCGATCGGAACGCTGATCTCGACCACCAACGGCGGGCAGACCTGGACGCAGCAGGGCAACCCGCTGAGCGGGCCGACCTCGGCGCTGAACGTCAGCACCAGCACGATCACGGCCGTCAACGCGATGGACTGCTCCGCACTGCGGTGCTTCGCGGGGACGGGCTCGAGCGGCAACATCATGGACTCGCCGCTCCTGACCGTCACGGTCCATACCTCGAGCGTGTACGGCACGACGCCGAACCTCGCCGGCATCGCGGCGAACGATCCGGCACTGTCATACAACCCGGCGAGCGAAGCGGCGAACGTGACCGGGACGCTCACCTGTTCGACCACCGCCACGAGCACGAGCGACAGCGGGTCGTTCCCGATCAGCGCGTGCGGCGGTCTGTCCGACAACGGGTTCAGCGTCGTCTACGACTACGCCGACTCGTCGCACACGGTCACGCAGGCGAGCCAGACGATCACGTTCGGGCCGTTGCCCGATGCGACGTTCGGCGATGCCGACTTCACGGTCGGCGCGACGGCGTCCTCGGGGCTGCCGGTCTCGTTCTCCGCGGGCGGTGCGTGCACCGTGGCCGGGACGACGGTGCACCTCACCGGTGCGGGAAGCTGCACGATCACGGCCTCGCAGGCGGGTAACGCCGACTACCAGGCGGCGGCGGACGTGTCGCAGAGCCTCAACGTCGCCAAGGCCGATCAGTCGATCACCTTCTCCGGGCCGCCGGACCAGACGTTCGGCGATCCGGACTTCGAGGTCGACGCGTCGGCGTCGTCGGGACTGCCGGTGTCGCTGTCCGTCACGTTCGGCGAATGCACGCTGAGCTCGGACACCTCACCCGCGCAGCTCCACCTCGTCGGCGCAGGCTCGTGCACGATCACGGCCTCGCAGGAGGGCGACGACGACTACAACGCCGCAGCAGACCAGGTGCGGACGTTCTCGATCGCGATGGGCAACCAGACGATCACGTTCGGATCGCTCGCCGATCACACCTACGGCGATCCGGACTTCACCGTTTCGGCAACCGCGTCGTCGGGGCTCGACGTCTCGTTCTCCGCGTCCGGGACATGCACGGTCTCCGGCAACACGGTGCACATCACCGACGCCGGCCCGTGCTCGATCACCGCTTCGCAGGCGGGCGACGCCGACTGGAACCCGGCGCCCGACGTCACGCAGAGCTTCACGATCGACCAGGCGTCGCAGACGATCACGTTCGCGGCGATCCCGGATCACACCTACGGCGACGCCGACTTCACGGTCGCACCGACGGCGAGCTCTGGCCTGCCGGTCTCGCTCTCGGTCGGCGCAGGCAGCAGCTGCACGCTCTCCGGCTTCACGGTGCACCTGACCGCACCGGGGTCGTGCTCGCTGACGGCCTCCCAGGCCGGCAACACCGACTACCAGGCGGCAGCCGACGTCACCGTGACCTTCCAGATCGCGAAGGTCGGCCAGACGATCACGTTCGCGGCCATCCCGAACCACACGTACGGCGACCCCGACTTCAAGATCCATCCGACGGCGAGCTCCGGTCTGCCGGTCTCGCTCTCGGTCGGAGCCGGGAGCACGTGCACCCTCAACGGCTCGGTCGTTCACATCACCGGTGCGGGCTCGTGCTCGATCACCGCGTCGCAGGCGGGCAGTGCGATCTACGCCGCCGCGCCGAACGTGACGCAGTCGTTCACCATTGCCAAGCTGAACCAGGCGATCTTCTTCCTGCCGATCCCGAACCAGCCGTACGGGACGCAGGAGCTCGCGATCGAGGCGTTCGCCACCTCGCGGGAGCCGGTGTCGCTCAGCGCCTCCGGCAGCTGCACGTTGAGCTCGCCCACGGCGCCTGCGATCGCGCATCTGCCGCTCGGCTTCCCGACGTGCACGATTACCGCGTCCCAGCCGGGCGATGCGAACTGGGCCGCGGCCGCGAACGTCACGCGGACGTTCTCGGTCGTGAACTCGCCCCAGGGAACCGCCGACGGCACCGGACTGCAGCCGTCGAACGGCGGCAGCGCTTCGTTCCACGTCGACGCCGATCCGCCCGGCCGCGCCAAGGGCCCGAGCGGAACGCTGCAGTACACCGGCCCGACGACGAAGCCGGTGAAGGGAAAGCCGACGCCGCCGCCGCTGCAGTTCCAGGCGTCGTCGATCACGGCGTTCGGGATCGGCTTCGACGGGCGCTCGGCGTGGTTCTCCGGCGTCGGGAAGGACGGCCGCTCGTTCGTCGCGTACGTCGAGGACAACGGCGGCAACCGCCACAGCCGGCGCGACAACGACGTGTTCGAGCTGTGGATCAACGGCACGCTGCAGACCGGCGACGGCAGCCTCGACTCCGGCAACGTCTCGATCAGCACTAGGTAGTCAGGGGAACGGGCGGGGCCTGCACGACGCAGGCCCCGCCCGGCTACGTCGAGCGCGTGCGGCGCGACAGGAGCGCGAGCGCGAGCAGCAGGGCGATGGCCAGCGCGATGAGGTAGCCGTACTGGATCGAGTTCCCGTTGATCGAAAAGCTCGAGTCGATGAAGTTGTCCTTGTTGATCGCAGCGCCGATGAGGGGCGCGATGATCCCGTTGGACACGCCGAGGATCAACTGGCCGGCGACGTAGCCGACGGCGACCCCGGCCGCGATCAAGAGCGCGTTCCCTTTCATGCCGCGAGCTGTGCAGTGCAGAACGC
>Ga0070741_10000506_pt1 | contig 140615 bp, 129 predicted proteins | sample Coa_R1_4_FD_66440 | JGI IMG/M metagenome (GOLD analysis project Ga0070741, IMG submission 66440) | Surface soil microbial communities from Centralia Pennsylvania, which are recovering from an underground coalmine fire - Coalmine... | ecosystem: Environmental > Terrestrial > Soil >... | reverse complement strand
TCTCGAGAAGGAGATGAAGATCGCGGTCGGGCTGCTGTTCCTCTCCGACGTCGACGCGCTGCCGCAGGTGTTCGAGGGCTCGCGCATCACGACGAGCTGGTACTGGGACCGCGACGCGCAGTCGCGCGCGTGGGCCGACCGGTTCACGAAGCGCGTCGGCGGCGGCAAGCGCCCGACGTCGATCATGGCCGCCGACTACTCGGCCACGATGCAGTGGCTGAACGCCGTGAAGGCGACGGGGACGACGAACGCCGACGCGATCGTGAAGTACCTCGACGGCCGCAAGTTCAACGACTTCTACGCCCGCAACGGTGAGTGGCGCGCCCGCGACCACCGCGTCCTGCACGACATGTACGTCGTCGACGTTCTGCCCGAATCGCAGATCAAAGAGCCGCACGCGTGGTACAAGGTCCTCGAGACCATCCCGTCCTCGCGGGCGTTCCGGCCCGAATCGCAGTCGCTGTGCAAGAAGGACTGGTAGGCCGAGGCTAGGGCCCTGAGCCCCGACTACCTGCTCACGCAGGTCTTCAACGGTCTGGCGAGCGGCGCGTTCTACGCGCTGCTCGCTTTGGGTTTGTCGGTCATCTTCGGCATGCTGCGCGTGGTGAACTTCGCGCACGGCGCGATGTACATGCTCGGCGCGTTCGCGACGTACTACGGCGCGACGCTGTTCCATCTGCCGTTCTTCGCGGCGCTGATCGTCGCGCCCATCGTCGTCGGGCTGTTCGGGATCGTGCTGGAGCGCGCGCTGCTCCGGCGTCTCTATCCGCTGGATCCCATCTACAACCTGCTCTTGACCTTCGCGCTCGTCCTCGTCATCGAGAACGTCGTCCGGTACTTCGCCGGCCCGCTGGGCTCACCGTACTCGGCGCCCGATGCCCTCTCGGGCACGACGAACCTCGGCTTCACGATCTATCCGACGTACAAGCTGTTCGTCATCGTGGTCGCGCTGTTCATGTGCGCGGTCGTATGGTACGTCGTCGAGCGCACGCCGTTCGGCGCGCGCATCCGCGCCGCGACCGAGAATCCGACGCTCGTGCGGGCGTTCGGGATCGACACCGGCCGGCTCGTCACGGTGACGTTCGGCGCCGGCGTCGCGCTCGCCGCGCTGGCCGGCGTGCTGGCGGCGCCGACGACGAACGTGCAGCCCGACATGGGCGACGCGATCATCATCTACACGTTCGCGATCGTCGTGATCGGCGGGCTCGGCTCGATCCTGGGCTCGATCCTCGCGGGCTTCATCCTCGGCGTCGTGCAGGCGTTCGGAACGGTCGTGTTCCCCCCGATCTCCACGACGCTGATCTTCATCGTCATGGTCATCGTCATCGTCTTCCGGCCGGCGGGGCTCTTCGGGCGCGTCGAGGGCGGACGGTGAGCCGGCGGTTCCTGATCGTCCTCGCGGTGCTGGCGGCCCTGGCGCTGGTGCTGCCGTGGTTCGTGTATCCCGTGTTCGCCACGCAGCTCTTGTGCTTCGCGCTGTTCGCGATCTCGCTCGACCTGCTGTTCGGCTACGTCGGCCTGCTCTCGTTCGGCCAGGCGATGTTCTGGGGCGGCGGCGGGTACGCGGCGGCGATCCTGCTGCAGCGCGCGCACGTCGACGACGTTTTCGCCATTCTGGGCGGGATCGTGTACGCCACCGTGCTGGCGTTCGTCGTCGGGGCGATCTCGGTGCGGCGCTCGGGGATCTATTTTGCGATGATCACGCTGGCCGTCGCCCAGATCCAGTACTTCACCGCGTTCCAGTTCACCGATCTGACGGGCGGCGAGAACGGGATCAACCTCGCCACGCGGGGCGACTTCCTCGGCGTGCACATCGCCGACGACCGCACGTTCTATTACGTGGTGCTCGTCCTGGTGGCGCTCGGCGTCTGGCTCGCGCTGCGGGTCGTGCGCTCGCCGTTCGGCCGCGTGCTGCAAGCGATGCGCGAGAACGAGCCGCGCGCGATCGCGCTCGGGTTTCGCGTGAACCGCTACAAGCTCGCCGTCTTCACGCTCGCCGGCGCGCTGGCCGGCTTCGCCGGAGCGCTCGCGGTCCTCGCCAACCGGCTCGCGGGTCTCGACATGGTGGACTGGCACACGAGCGGCGCCGTCGTCATGATGACCGTGCTCGGCGGGGTCGGAACGATCGTCGGCCCCGTCGTCGGAGCCGGGATCTTCCAGTCGCTGGACTACTTCGTCTCGAAGACGCCGATCGGCGAGGAGACGAACATGGTCATGGGCGCGATCTTCGCACTCTGCGTCCTGCTGTTCCGGCGCGGGATCGTCGGCTCGTTCCTGGTCCCGAGCGGCAAACGGGCGAAGATCACCGACTAGGCCTCGCAGCCTGCGAAGCCGTCGCGTTCGACGTTCGACCGCGGCGAAGGAGGGCGCTCAGCGGGTGCCGTTCTCGGGCCAGAAGCCGAAGATCGCGCGGCCGGGCTCGAGGTCCCAAAAGCGCGTCGCGTTGTCGCCGACGCCGTAGACGACCGCATACCGCACGTCGCGCGCCAAGATCGCGCGCACGAGCCGCGCGAAGTCGCGCTGCGACATCCACGTCGCGGCGTAGCGTGCGAACTTCTGCTCGTCGGTCAACGGCAGCCAGCCGGAGCTCTCGCGCACCGACGGATCGCGCGGGTCGTCGGCCTTGGTGATCGAGCCGATCCGTACGCACGTGACCTGCAGTCCGAACGCGTCGCTGTAGTAGCGCCCCAGCGTCTCCCCGAAGGCTTTCCACACGCCGTACAGCGAGTCGGGGCGGTACGGTTCGGCGGTGCCGACGACGCGCCCGAACCCGGGCTCGTAGATCGCCGGAAGATTGTCGACTTCGTGCCGGCCGACGCAGTGGTTGGAACTCGCGAAGATCACCCGCTTCACGCCCGCGCGGCGTGCGGCTTCGAAGGCGTTGTACGTTCCGCCGATGTCGACGCCGTGGACCTCTTCCCACGACGATTCGAGGCTGACGATCCCCGCGAGATGGATGACGGTCTCGCAGCCGGCGAAGGCGGTCACCAGCGCGTCGAGATCGCGCACGTCGGCGACGACGCCGGCGTCGTGGAGGTCGATGCGCACGACGTCGTGGTCGCGGGCGAGGTCGGCGCACAGCGGCACGCCGATCGTTCCGGCGGCTCCCGTCACGGCGATGCGCACCCTCACACTCCGAGGAGCTCGAGGATCTCGTTTTCGCGCGCGACGACCTCGGCGTTCGAAAGGGTCTGGACGACGGTGCCGTGGTCGACCACGTGGTGCCGGTCGGCGACGCCGGTCGCGAAGCGCAGGTTCTGCTCGACCAGCAGCACCGTCATCCCGTCGGCCTTCATCGTCGCGATCAGCTCCCCGATGCGCTCGACGATGACCGGCGCGAGCCCCTCGGTCGGCTCGTCGAGAAGCATCGTGCGCGCACCCGAGCGCAGCACGCGCGCGATCGCGAGCATCTGCTGCTCGCCGCCCGACAGCGTCGTGCCGCCGGCCTTCGCGCGCTCTTTGAGGTTCGGGAACGCCTCGAAGATGCGCTCGACGCTCCAGCCGCCGGGGCCGACGATCGGCGCGAGCGTCAGGTTCTCGTAGACGCTGAGCGACGAGAGGATCCCGCGCTCCTCGGGCACGTAGCCGAGGCCGCGGCGCGCGATGCGGTCCGACGGAAGCCCGGCGATCGGCGCGCCGTCGAGCGCGATCGTCCCGTGCCGCGGCGGGACGATCCCCATGATCGCGCGCAGCGTCGTCGTCTTCCCGACGCCGTTGCGCCCGACGAGCGTCGCGACCTCGCCGGTCTCGACGCGCAGCGTCATCCCGTGCAGGACGTGCGATTCACCGTAGTAGGCGTGGACGTCGTGCAGCTCGAGCATCAGCGCGCGCCCTCGCCGCGCGGCGCGGCGCCGTCCGTCCCGCCGCCGAGGTAGGCCGTCACGACGCGAGCGTCGCTGCGGACTTCGTCGTAGGTCCCTTCGACCAAGACCTGGCCGCGCTGCATGACGGTGACGCGGTCGCAGAGGTCCGCCACCACGCGCAGATTGTGCTCGACCAGCACGATCGTCCGTCCCGGCGCGATGCGCTTCACCAGCTCGACGGTGCGCTCGACGTCCTCGATCCCCATCCCCGCAGTCGGCTCGTCGAGGAGCAGGACTCGCGGGTTCTGCGAGAGCGCGATCGCGAGCTCCAGCGAGCGCTTCTTGCCGTACGGGAGGTGCGTCGCGAGCATGCCGCGCTCCGCGTCGAGGCCGACCGCGTCGAGCGCCTCGCGCGCCGGGTCGTCGAGCACCGCGGTCGCTTTGGGCGAGGCCAGCATGCGATGCGAGAGCGAGCTGCGCGCCTGCAGCGCGATCTTCACGTTGTCGAGGACCGTCAGATGCGGGAACACGCTGTTGATCTGGAAGCTGCGGACCATCCCCATGCGCGCGATCGACGCCGGGTCGAGCTGCGCGATCTCGACGCCGGCGAAGCGGACGCTGCCGCGCGTCGCCGGCGCGAAGCCGGACAGCACGTTGAAGAAGGTCGTCTTGCCGGCCCCGTTGGGGCCGATGACGGCGTGCAGCGAGCCTTCCGCGACGTCGAGCGAGACGCCGCCGAGCGCGGTGAATCCGGCGTAGACTTTCACGACGTCTCGCGCCGAGAGGATCGGATCGGCCACGAGCCGGACTTTCCGTGTGCGATGCACGACGTCCCGCACGCGCACGAGACGGTCCTCGAGGTCGAAGCGCCCAGGGTGAAGTTCGGCCGCGGCGCGATCGACGAGCTCGGCGCGGAAGCCGTCGGCCTCGGGATGCACCGCGTGATGCTGCTGACCGACCCGCACGTGGCCCGGCTCGAGCTGTTCGACCGCGCGCGCCGCTCGCTCGCCGCGGCCGGCCTCGACGTCGTCGCGTACGACGCGGTGCGCGTCGAGCCGAGCTATGACTCGTTCGTCTCCGCCGGCCGCGCGGCCGCGGAAGGGCGGGTCGACGGCTACGTCTCGGTCGGCGGCGGCTCCGTCATGGACACCGCGAAAGCGGCGAACCTGCTCGCGACGTACCCCGCGCCCCTGGAGCGCTACGTCAACGCGCCGCTCGGTGAAGGCCGGCCCGTCCCCGGGTCGCTGCGGCCGCACATCGCCTGCCCTACGACCTCCGGAACCGGAAGCGAGTGCACCGGCATCGCGATCTTCGACTACGAGGCGCGCGACGTGAAGACCGGCATCTCGTCGCGCCGCCTGCGCCCGACGCTCGGCATCGTCGATCCCGACGCGACGCGCACGCTGCCGAACACGGTCGTCGCGTGCAGCGGCTTCGACGTGCTGGCGCACGCGCTCGAATCGTACACCGCGCGCCCGTACACGGAACGCCAACGCCCTCCGACGCCGTCGGCGCGTCCGCTCTCGCAGGGCGCGAATCCGTACAGCGACCTCGCCTGTCTCGAAGCGCTGCGGCTTCTGGGCCTGCACCTCGAGCGCGCGGTCCACGACGCGAACGACGACGAAGCGCGCGAAGCCGTGATGTACGCCGCAACGCTCGCCGGGATCGGCTTCGGCAACGCCGGCGTGCACGTGCCGCACGGCATGGCGTACGCCGTCGCCGGCCAGGTGCGCTCGTTCGTCCCCGCCGACTACGACACCGATCACGCGATGGTGCCGCACGGCATGTCGGTGATCGTCAGCGCGCCGGCCGTCGCGCGCTTCACCGCACCGGCGGCGCCCGACCGCCACCGCCGCGTCGCGGCGCTGCTGCACGCCGACTCGACGCGCTACGACGACGAAACGGGTGAAGCGCTGGCCGAGGCGCTCGCGCGGCTCATGCGCGCGACCGGGATGCCGAACGGCCTGAGCGCGCTCGGCTACTCGCCCGCCGACGTGCCGGCGCTCGTCGAAGGCGCGTACGCGCAGCAGCGCCTGCTCTCGAACGCGCCGCGCCGGGTGGGAGAAGACGATCTCTCCGGCCTGTTCGCCGACGCGATGACGATCTGGTGAGGCGGCGTTCCGGCGCACCGGCCCCGTGAGAGCGGTCGTTCAGCGCGTGACGCGGGCTTCCGTGCGGGTCGACGGCACCGTGGCCGGAGCGATCGAGCGTGGTTTTCTGGCGTTGGTCGGCGTCGCGGTCGACGACGACGAGCGCGACGCCGACGCGCTGGCGCGGAAGATCGCCGGCCTGCGCGTGTTCGACGATGCCGACGGCGCGATGAACCTCGCGCTCGCGGACGTCGGGGGCTCGGTGCTCGCCGTTTCGCAGTTCACGCTTCTCGGTGACGTCCGCAAAGGACGTCGCCCCTCGTTCGTCGCCGCCGCGCGCGGCGAGCAGGCCGAACGCCTCTACGAGCGCGTCGCTGCGGAGATTCGGTCCGCGGGGATCCCGGTCGCGACGGGGATCTTCGGCGCCGACATGGCGGTCGAGCTGGTCAACGACGGTCCGGTGACCATCCTGATCGACACGCGCCGGACGTTCTGAGCGTGCGTTACGCGTTCTTCAGGCGGCCCTTTTCGATCTTGCCCATCGCGTTGCGCGGGAGCGCGTCGACGATGCGGATCGCCTTCGGCACCTTGAAGCTCGCGAGGCGCTCGCGGAGGTAGGCCGCGAGCGCTTCGGCGTCGACGTCGCCGCTGCACTCGACGAAGGCGACGGGCAGCTCGCCGCGTGCCGCGTCCGGCATCCCGACGACGGCGCTCGCGACGACGTTCGGGTAGCGGTCGATCTCGTTCTCGATCTCGCGCGGGTAGACGTTGAACCCGCCGGTGATGATCAGCTCTTTCAGCCGGCCGACGATGCGGTAGACGTCGTCGTCCGCATCGTACGTCGCGAGATCGCCGCTGCGGTACCAGCGCGTTCCCTCGTCGTCGACGGCGAACGCTTGCGCCGTCGCTTCGGGCAGATTCCAATAGCCGGCGAACACCGTCGGCCCGTTCACCAGCAGCTCGCCCACCTCGCCCGCAAGCAGCGGTTCCGTGCCGCCGACAGGGACGACGCGCACGCGCGTGCCGGGGAACGGGATCCCGACGCTGCCGCCGACGCGCGGGCCCGCGTACCGGTTCGTGAGCGCGAAGCCGAACTCGGTCGCGCCGTAGCGCTCGAGGATCTCCGTGCCGAAGCGCTCGCGAAACGCGCGGTGAATCTCCGCCGACAGCGCGGCGGAGCCCGAGACGGCCAGCCGCAGCTTCGGCGGCTCGTCCTCGCCGATGTTCTCGAGCAGACGGACGTACATCGTCGGTACGCCGAAGAACATCGTCACGTCCGGACGGCGCAGGTCGGCCAGCACGCGCTGCGCGTCGAAGCGCTCGTGCAGGATCAAGCGCGCGCCGACGCAGAGGGTGCCGTTCAGCGCGGCGCCCAGGCCGTGGACGTGGAAGAGCGGGAGCGCGGCGACGAGCGTGTCGGCGGGCGTCCAGCGCCACGCCGTCGCGAGCTGCGTCGCGACGGTCGCCATGTTGTCGTGCGTCAGCATCGCGCCCTTGCTGCGCCCCGTCGTCCCGCTCGTGTAGATGATCGTGATGACGTCGGACGGCTGCGCCGGGACGTCGCGTTCGTACGGCTGGATCGTGTCGTCGAGCGCCCAGCGCTCCACGTCGGCGGCGTCGAAGGCCGGCGGGCACGAGGGCAGCTGCACGGCGTAGTCGCGCGTCGTCTCGCCGACGAGCATCCGGCTCGCCGCGGCGTCCTCCACCACGTGCTGCAGGTCCGCCGCACGGTACAGCACGTTCGTCGGCACGACGATCGCGCCGATCCGCAGCAGCGCGAGGTACGCGAAGACGTACCCGAGCCGGTTCTCGCAGTAGAGCGAGACGCGGTCGCCGCGCCGGACCCCAAGCTCGTGCAGCCTGCGCGCGACGCGGCGCGCGCCGCCGTGAAGCTGCGCGTACGTCAGGCCGTTCAGGGCGAGCGCGTCCGCGCGGTCGCGCAGCGCCGCGTCGAAGAGGTCGAGGAGCGTCACGTTCCGCTCCAGCGCGGCTTGCGCTTGTCGAGAAACGACGTCAGCCCTTCGCGGAAGTCGGCGCTGCCGTAGGCGATGCGCACGAGGTCCTCGTCGGACGGAAGCGGGGTCGCGCGGCGCACGCGCCGGGCCATCTCCTTGGTGACGGCGAGCGTCAGCGGCGCGCGCGCGGCGATGCCGAGCGCCGTCTGGAGCGCGCGCGCCGGCAGGGCGGCGGCGTCGTCGACGATCTCGGTGAGAAAGCCGGCCTGCAGCGCGGCCCGCGCGTCGAGCAGCTCGGCGGTGAAGATGAGCCGCTTCACCGCGTCGACGCCGATCACCGCGCCGACCCGCGCCATGCTCTTGAGCGAGATGCAGTTGCCGAGGGTGCGCGCGATCGGAACGCCGACGCGCGCGTTCGCCGCGCCGATCCGCAGATCGCAGGCCGCCGCGACGCTGACCCCGCCGCCGGTGCACGCGCCGGCGATCGCCGCGACCATCGGGACGCGGACGTCCTCGAGCGCGGTGATCACCTCGTCGATGCGGTGCTCGTAGGCGACGCCGTCGTCGGCGCCCTCGAAGGCCCGAAACTCCGCGATGTCGGTTCCGGCGATGAACGCCTCCGTCCCGGCGCTCGCGACGACGATCGCGCGTACGCTCTCGTCCGCGTCCAGCTCGCGCACGCCGTCGAGCAGCGCGGCCCACATCGCGAACGTCATCGCGTTGCGCGCCTCGGGCCGGTCGATCGCGATCCAGCCGACGCCGCCGTCGCGCCGTTCGACGCGAATCACGCCGCGACGACGCCTTGCGCGGCGAGCGCGGCGATCTCGTCCTCAGCGATCCCCGCTTCGCGCAGCACCTCGGCGGTGTCGGCGCCGAGCGGCGGGCCGGCGTGACGCAGCTCGACCGGCGTGCGCGAGAACCGCATCGGCGAGCCGAGCTGACGGACCGGCCCGAGCGCCGGATGCGGCGCATCGGAGAAGAAGCCGCGCGCGGCGAGATGCGGATCGTCGAAGACGCGGTCGAAGCGCAGGATCGGTCCGCTCGGGATCCCCGCTTCGCCCAGGAGGCGCACCCACTCCGCGCTCGGCCGCGTCGTCGTCGCGGCCTCGATCTCGGCGATCAGCGCCGGACGATTGGCGAGGCGCCGCTCGTTCGTCGCGAAGCGCTCGTCCGCGGCGAGCCGGTCGAGTCCGAAGATCGCGCAGCAGCGCAGCCAATGCGCCTGCGTGTTCGCGCCGAAGGTGAACCAGCCGTCGGCGGAGCGCACCGCCTGATACGGCGCGATCGCCTGGTGCGCCGAGCCCGACGGCGAGGGCACCTCGCCGGTCGCGAAGTACCGTCCCGCTTCCCACACGCCGAACGAGACGGCCGACTCGAGGAGCGAGACGTCGATGAACTGGCCGCGGCCGTCGCGCTCGCGCGCGCGCAGCGCGGCCAGCACCGCGATCGTCGCGTAGAGCGCGCAGGTGAGGTCCGCGATGGGGACGCCGACCTTCACCGGCGGCGCACCGGGCTCGCCGGTGATGCTCATCAGCCCCGACATCGCCTGCGCGATGATGTCGAGCCCCGCCATGTTCGCGTACGGTCCGTCGTTGCCGAACCCGGTGGCCGAGAGATAGATGAGCCGCGGCGCCTCCGCCGACAGCGCCGAATAGCCGAGGCCGAGCCCGTCCATCGTCCCGGGGCGCAGGTTCTCGATCACCACGTCGGCGCGCGACGCCAGCGTGCGGAACACGCGCTTTCCCGCGTCGGATTTCAAGTCGAGCGCGACGCTGCGCTTGTTGCGGTTGAGCCGCACGAAGTTCGAGCTCTCGCCGTCGATGAACGGACCGGTCGCGCGCGTGAGATCGCCGCCGCGCGGGTTCTCGACCTTCACGACGTCCGCACCGAGATCGGCGAGCTGCATTCCGCAGAACGGAACCGCCATGAAGTTGCCGACCTCGATGACGGAAATTCCCGCCAGCGGCGGGCCCGCGTTCTGCATGAAGGATTCGCTTCGGTCCGTCCAAACCTAGTCCTCGTCCGTTCCGCATCGTCGAGGAGGAACCGTATGAAGTCATCGCGCGCCGCGTTCATCACGTCGTCGGCCGCCGCATTCGCGTCGATCGCCGTGGTGCGCTCGCCCGCGAAAGCCGCGCAGTTCACCGGAAAGGCGGGGACGAATCAGCCGCCCGACCATCCGCTCAGCGTCGCGATGCGCGACCTGTGGGACGCGGTGCGCAAGGAGACGAACGGCCGCGTCGACGTCAGCGTCTTCCCGAACAATCAGCTCGGCGGCGATACCGCGATGCTCACGCAGATCCGCGACGGCGCGCTGCAGATCATGACGCTCGACGGCGGGATCCTGGAATCCGTCGTCCCCGCCGCTGCGATCCAGAGCGTCGGCTTCGCGTTCAAGGACTCGCAGGCCGCGTTCCGCGCGTTCGACGGGAAGCTGGGCGAGTACGTGCGCGGCGAGATCGCGGCGAAGGGGCTGCACGCGTTCGACAAGATCTGGGAGAACGGGATGCGGCAGATCACCTCGAGCGCGAAGCAGGTGAAGAACGTCGAGGACCTCGCGGGCTTCAAGATGCGCACTCCGGCGTCGAAGGAAGCGCTCGGGCTGTTCAAGAGCCTCGGCGCCGCGCCGACGCCGATGAACTTCAGCGAGCTGTACACCGCGCTGCAGACGCGGGTCGTCGACGGCCAGGAGAACCCGCTCGCGAACATCGAGTTCTCGCGCTTCTACGAAGTGCAGAAGTACCTCACGCTCAGCTCGCACATGTGGGGCGGGTACTGGCTGATCGCCAACGACGCGTGGTGGAAGTCGATGCCCCCCGACATCCAGGGCATCGTCACGAAGAACGCGTCGATCTACACCGACCGGCAGCGCCGCGACGTGATGAAGCTCAACGACAGCCTCGTCGGGAAGCTGCAGTCTCAGGGCATGACCGTGAACACGCCGGATCGCGCATCGATGCAGAAGAAGCTCGTGGCGTCCGGCTACTACAAGACGACGCGCGACGAGTTCGGCGGTCAGGCGTGGTCGCTGCTGGAGCAGTACACCGGCAAGCTGAGCTGAGCGGGACCCCCCGCGCGGTGCGACGTACGCTGGGGCGATGACCGGCCCGTCCGATTCCTCGCCCCCGTCCGCCGCACCCGAATCGCCCGAGCCGCGCGCCTACGTGCTCGGCGGAAACGCGAGCACGCTCGCGTTCACGTCGAGCCTCGTCCCCGAGAACCGGCAGGTGACGGCGTGGCTCGCCCCGCTGGCGTGGACGCCGATCGGCGTCGTCGTCGGCGAGAACTGGCAGCGCGTCGGCGTCGCCGCGGACAACCTCGCCGGCTGGACCGATCAGACCTTCGATCCGTCCGACGAGCGGTCGTTCGTCTCGTCGCTGCGCGAGCTCGAGCTGCTGCTGCGCGTCGGCTGGAGCGCGCCGCTCCCGGAAGTCCTCACCGGCGACGCGGTCGTGAACCCCGACGACCTTCCCGAGGACATTCTCGACGCGCTGGAGCGGCCGCCCGAGGCGCTCGTGCAGTGCGCCCTCTGCCGGCGCACGTGCGTGCGCGACCATTTCGTGTGGAACGAGCGCCGGCTCTGCGCGTGGGACTATCACGCGACGGTGTTCGGAAAACGCGGTCCGTGGCGCGACGGACCGTACGAAGAGCGGCATTTCGCCACCTTGCCGCAGGCTGCGTACGTCGCGGGACCGCTGCTCGACGAGAGCGGGGTCGACGCCGTGCTCGCGATCGACGGCCTCGACGACGCCCTCGCGCAGAAGCTCGTGAACGACGCGATCGCGGGCGACGCGGGCTTCGCGCACATGGCGGTGCGCACGTCGACCGGCTACGCGCTGCTGCGCGAGCGCGCCGCCGGAGAAGCGGGCTGACCGATCGCGCGATCGCGCGGCTCGGCGCGATCTTCCTCGCGCTCTTCGCGCTGCTCGCCGCGCGGCAGATCTGGCTGCAGGCGGTCGCCGGACCCTCGCTCGCCGCGAACCGCTACAACCCCCGGCACGCCGCGATCGCGGTCGGCCGGGGCTCGATCGTCGCCTCGGACGGATCGCCGCTCGCGGTGTCGCACGGTGCGACGCGGTCGTATCCGTACGGCGCGCTGCTCGCGCAGGCCGTCGGCTACGCGTCCCCGCGCTACGGCACGTCGGGGCTCGAAGCCGCGTTCGACGGCGTGCTCACGGCGCACACCGACGCGACGGACCCCCTCGGCCAGCTCGTGCAGATCGTCGCTGGCGCGCACGCCGCGCCGCGCGGCGCCGACCTCGTGACGACGATCGACCTCCACGTGCAGGAGACGCTCGTGAGCGACCTCGCGCGCTATCCGCGCGCGGCCGGCGTCGTCCTCGACCCGCACACCGGCGCGGTCCTCGCGCTCGCGTCGGTTCCCTCGTACGATCCGAACCGTCTGGAGAGCCTGTGGCCGCGCCTCGTCGACGCCCCGAGCTCGCCGCTTCTCGACCGCGCGACCGACGGGCTCTACCCGCCGGGCTCGACCTTCAAGATCGTCACCGTCTCCGACGCGCTCGACTCGGGCGCGGTCACGCCGCAGTCCACGTTCTACGACCCGGGCTACTTCACCATCGGGAACGCCACAATCCACGACGATGAAGAAGAGATGACCGGCGAGCAGACCGTCACCGGAGCGTTCGCGCTCAGCTCGAACGTCGACTTCGCGCAGATCGCGCTGAAGCTCGGCGTCGACCGCTGGTTCGACTACGCCGCCCGCTGGGGGCTCGGGCAGAGCGTCGACTTCGACCTGCCGGTCGCGCGCGACCGGATCCCGCCGAAGGCCGACGTCTATCCGGGCGTCCTGGCGCAGCTCGGCTTCGGGCAGGCCTCGCTGCTGGTCACGCCCATGCGGATGGCGCTCGTCGGCGCCACGATCGCGAACGACGGCGTCACGCCGCGGCCCTACCTCGTGCGCCGCATCGCCGGGCGCGACACCGGGATCGCCGCGCGACCGGAGACGCTGGCCCAGCCGATCTCCGCCGACACCGCGCACGAGGTGCGCGACATGATGATCGCCGTCGTGCGGCACGGGACCGGGACGGCGGCCCAGCTCCCCGGCGTGACCGTCGCCGGGAAGACCGGGACGGCGACGAACCCGCACGGCCGCTCGCACGCATGGTTCGTCGCCTTCGCGCCGGCGGAGAACCCGCGCGTCGCGGTTGCGGTCGTCGTCGAGAACGTCGGTTACGGCGGAACGTACGCCGCGCCGATCGCCCGTGACGTCTTGCGGGTCGCGCTCGCCCGGACGCGAAAGTAGGGCGGCGATCCGTGCAGACCCAGAAGATCTTCAACAACCGCTACCGGGTCGACGGCGTCCTGGGGACCGGCGGGATGGCGCTCGTGTACTGCGGCACCGATACGCTGCTGCGCCGCCGCGTCGCCATCAAGGTTCTGCGCGATCAGTACGCCGAGGACGAAGACTTCGTCAAGCGCTTCTCCTACGAGGCCCAGTCCGCGGCGAAGCTCTCGCACCCGAACATCGTCAACGTCTACGACTTCGGGCGCGAGAACGACGCCTACTACATCGTCATGGAGCTCGTCGACGGCGCGACGCTGGGCGAGCTGATGCGCGACGAGCACGTCCTCCCGGAGCTGACGGCGGTCGACTACGCGATCCAGATCGCGAGCGGGCTCGCCTACGCGCACCGCCAAGGGCTGCTGCACCGCGACGTCAAGCCGGCGAACATCCTCGTCACCAAGGACGACGTCGTCAAGCTGAGCGACTTCGGCATCGCACGGGCGGTCTCGGAGCACACGCTCGGCGTGACCCAGCCCGGGATGGTGATGGGGAGCGTCGCCTACATCTCGCCGGAGCAGGCGCAAGGGCACGAGATCGACGAGCGCAGCGACCTCTACTCGGTCGGCGTCGTCCTCTACCAGATGCTCACCGGAGCGCTGCCGTTCACCGGCGACACACCGGTCGCGGTCGCGCTGAAGCACGTCTCGGAGCCGGCGCCCGCGATCGATCCCAAGGCGACCGGCGTGAGCCCCGCGATCGCGGCGATCGTGGCGCGGCTGCTGCGCAAGGACCCCGCCGAGCGCTTCGCCTCGGCGACCGAGCTCGCGAGCGCGCTGCGCGACGCGCGCGAGCGCCCGAACGTGGCGCACGACGGCTTCGCCGACGCGCCGACGTCGCGCATCCCCACGGTTCCGCCCCCGCCCCGGCGCTCGGCCGCCCCCGACGCGACGGCCGTCGACGTCGCCCACGAGGAGCGCCACGGCGTCGACCCGCGCTGGATCGTGATGCCGCTGCTGCTCGTCGTCGCGATCGCGATCGGCTTCTTCGCGCTCCGCGGGGCGCCCGTGTTCGCGCCGGCCGACGCGATCGCCGTCCCCGACCTCGTGAACGCCAGCGGCAGCGTCGCCGCGGAGCGGCTCGACGCGCTCGGGCTCCACGCGCAGACGAGCGAAGAGCCCAGCGGCACCGTGCGTCAGGGCTACGTCGTCCGCCAGGACCCGCCCGCGGGCGCGAAGCTCGCCAAGGACGCCGCGGTCGCGCTCGTCATCTCGTCGGGGCCGCCGCGCGTGCAGGTCCCCGACGTGAAGGGCTACAGCGCCGCCGACGCCCAGCGCGCGCTCCAGCAGGCGAAGCTCAAGAGCAAGATCGCGGCGCAGGTCTACAGCGCCAGCATCCCGGCCGGCCAGGTCATCGACCTGAATCCCGGCGTCGGTTCGTCGGTCCGCGAGAGCTCGGTGATCGCGCTGACCGTCTCGAAGGGCGTTCAGCCGGTGAACGTCCCCAGCATCGTGAGCCTGAAGGTGCCGGAGGCGCGACGCCGGCTCGCCGCGCTCGGCCTGACGCTCACCGTCGGCCAGCAGACCGAGAGCGACGCGGTCCCGCAGGACGAGATCGCCTCGCAGGACCCCGCGGCGGGCACCACCGTCGCCCCGAAGACGGCGGTGTCGGTGATCGTCAGCACCGGCCCGCAAGCCGTGCCGGTGCCGAACGTGGTGGGCTCCGATCCCGACACGGCCCAGCAGACGCTGCGCAGCGCGGGCTTCACCTCGTCGGTCACCTACAACGTCGACGCGAGCAACGCGACGCAGAAGGTCTCGGCGCAGCGTCCCGACAGCGGGGCCAGCGCGAAGAAGGGCTCGACCGTGACGATCTTCGTGAGCGTCCCGGGCACCGTCCCGGACGTGACCGGGATGACGCTCGACGCGGCGCGCAAGGTCCTCGCCGCGGCCGGCTATCAGATCGGCAGCACCGCGTACACGAGCGACGAGACGAACCCGGGCGGGCAGATCGAGGACGGCCAGGTGGTGCGCACCGAGCCCGAGGCGGGACAGCCGCTCACGCCGGGCGAGTCGGTGAACATCACCGTGATGCGCAGCGGCGACTCGCAGTGAGCGCGCGCCGCATCCTCGGCGTCGACCCGGGGCTGCGCACCACCGGCTACGGCGTCATCGAGGTCCGTGCCGGCGCGTTGCGGCTGGTCGAGGGCGGGGTCTTGCAGCCGCGGCCGGAGCTTCCGCTCGAGCAGCGTCTCGTGCAGCTCCACGACGGGATCGTCGATGTGCTGCGCGCCACGCGCCCGCAGTGCATGGTGGTCGAGGAGCTGTGGACCGCCTACGGCCATCCGCAGACCGCCGTGCTGATGGGCCACGCGCGCGGCGTCCTCGCGCTGGCCGCGGGTGCGGGCGGCGTCCCGGTCGAGCACCTCGCGCACACGGTGGTGAAGCGTGCGCTCGCGGGCAGCGGCGCCGCGCGCAAGGCGCAGGTCAAGGCGATGGTGGTTCAGTTGCTGGGCCTCGCGGCGCCGCCCGAGCCGGACGACGTGAGCGACGCGCTCGCGCTCGCGATCGCGTTCGCGAACGTCGAAGCGCAGCGGACGCGCTTCGCCGAGCTGGGCGTGCTGATGCCGCAGCGCCGCAGCCGCGCGCCGCGACCGGCGTAGCGCGTGTTCTCCCGCATCTCCGGGGACGTGATCGAGGTCGCGGGCGACGTCGCGCGCATCGACGTCGGCGGGCTGGTCTACGACGTCGTCCTGCCGCCCAGCGTCGTCGCGAAAGTGCCCTCGAGCGGCGCGACGACGCTCGAGGTGTACGCGCATTTCGCGCTCGACGGCAACGCCGGGCGCTTCACGTTCTTCGGCTTCAGCAACGCGATCGAGCGCGAGTTCTTCGAAGCGCTGCTCTCGGTCGCCTCGATCGGGCCGAAGTCGGCGGCGCGCGCGTTCTCCGCGCCGATGGCCCGCATCGCGCGCGCGATCGACGAAGGCGATCACCCCTTTCTCAAGACGCTCCCGGGGATCGGCCAGCAGAAGGCGCGCGACATCGTCGCCAAGCTGCAGGGCAAGGTCGCACGGTTCTTGCTGATCCAGGACGCGCCGCGCCGCGCCGCCGCCGACAAGCCGCCGATGCCGGAGTTCGCGGGCGAAGCGCTCGCGGTGCTCCTGCAGCTCGCGTACAAGCGGATCGAAGCCGAGACGATGATCGCCGAGACGCTCGAGCGCGCGCCGCAGATCGCCGACGCCGAGTCGCTGCTCGCCGAGATCTACCGCGGCCGCAACGCCGCCGGAGCCGGCGCGTGAGCGACGGCGTGCGCAAGAAGATCGTCGGACCCGGCGACGCGGCCCCGCCCGCCGAAGACGCGCCGCGGATCGTCGCCGGCGACGCTTCGCTCGAAGACGAGGTCTACGGCGCGACGCTCCGTCCCCGCACCTTCGAGGACTACGTCGGCCAGGCGCAGGTCGTGGAGAATCTGCGCATCGCGATCGACGCCGCGGCGAAGCGCGGCGAGCCGCTGGAGCACGTGCTCTTCTCGGGACCGCCGGGGCTCGGGAAGACGACGCTCGCGAACCTGATCGCGCGCGCGACGGGCGGGACGCTGCGCCCGACCTCCGGCCCGACGCTCGAAAAGCCGAAAGACCTGGTGGGGATCCTCACCGCGCTCGAGCCGGGCGACGTGCTGTTCATCGACGAGATCCACCGCCTCGGCACCGTGGTCGAGGAGTACCTGTATCCGGCGATGGAGGACTTCCAGATCGACTTCGTGGTCGACCGCGGCGCGTACGCGAAGACCCTGAAGCTGCCGCTCAAGCGCTTCACGCTCGTCGGCGCGACGACGCGCGCGGGCATGCTGTCGGCGCCGCTGCGCGACCGGTTCGGCATCGTGCACCACCTCGAGTACTACGCGCCGGCGGAGCTGCGGCGGATCGTCGAGCGGAGCGCGCGCGTGCTGGAGGTGGCGATCGAGCCGGACGGCGCGCGGACGATCGCCGAGCGCAGCCGCGGGACGCCGCGCATCGCGAACCGGCTGCTGCGGCGGGTCCGCGATTACGCCGAGGTCCGCGCCGGCGGGATCGTCACCGCCGACGTGGCCGACGAAGCGCTGCGCCGCGAAGGCGTCGACGAGCTGGGACTCGACCGGCTCGACCGCGCGTACCTTCGCACGATCGCTTCGCAGTACGGCGGCGGCCCGGTGGGGATCAACGCGATCGCCGCGACGCTGACCGAAGACGTCGAGACGCTGGAAGACGTCGTCGAGCCGTACCTGCTCAAGATCGGGCTCGTGCAGCGCACGGCGAGCGGCCGCAAGACGACGCCCGCCGCGCTCCGCCACCTCGGGCTCCCGGCTCCCGCGGGCGACCAGCCGAGGCTGCTGTGATCCGGGCGCTGTTTCTCAAGGCGGCCGGCGCCGCGACCGTCGCGGTCGGCGGTCTCGACGTGTGGGATCCGGCCCGGCCGCAGATCCGCGTGCTCGTTTCGCCCGACGTTCGCGGCGCGATGCCGCAGGTCGCGCCCGACGGCACGTTCGCATTCGGCGGAAAGCGCTGGCGCGGCGCGCCCTCGACGGTCCGGCTGCCCTCGGGCACGATGGGGCTCGTGACGACGCTCGACGTCGACGCCTACCTCCAGGGCGTCGTCCCGCTCGAAGCGCCGCCGAGCTGGCCGGCCGCGGCGCTCGAAGCGCAAGCGATCGTCGCGCGGACCTTCGCGCTCGGCCGGGTCACGCTGAGCCGCCCGTGGGACGTGCGTGCCGACGACTCCGACCAGCGCTGGGGCGGCGTCGAGGTCGAGACGCCCTCGACGAGCGCCGCCGTCGCCGCGACGCGCGGGCGGACGCTCACGTACGGCGGCGGCCCCGCGGCGGTCTTCTACTCGGCGTGCTGCGGGGGACACACCGCCGACATCGCGGCGGTCTGGAACGGCACGCCGCTGCCGTATCTGCGCGGCGTCCCCGACCCGTATTGCGCCGCGGCTCCCGGATACCGCTGGGAGCGCGACGTGGCGCTCGAACGCGCGTCGGAGGCGTTTCGGGCGCGCCTCGGCGGCCCGCTGCGGGGGACGGCGCTCGGCGCGCCCGACGACACCGGCCGTCCGCATTCGGTGCTGCTGCTGGGCGCGACGGTCGCGACGATCGCGCTCGCCGACTTCCGCCGTACGCTCGGCTACGACACGGTGCGCAGCCTGTGGCTCAGCGCGCTGCGCATCGATGCGTCGCAGGCCGCGCCGCGGCTCGTGATCGAAGGCTGCGGGCATGGCCACGGCGTGGGGCTGTGTCAGTGGGGATCGCGGTTCTTCGCTGCGGCCGGCGCGTCGGCCGCCGACATCCTCGCGTTCTACTTTCCCGGAACGGCGCTGAGCGGTGGGTGACGAGAAGCGCGCCGACGACGGGGTCCGGCTGCGCCGTTTCATCGAGGTCGTGGTCGAGGACAAAGCCTCGTTCACGCTGTTCCGCGCCGCCGTCGCGGACTTGTCGACCACCGGGATGCGGGTCGTGTGCGACCAGTATCTGCCGAAGGGCAGCATCTACGCGTTCACGATGAAGCGCAACCCGTTCATCACCGTGCGCGGCGAAGTGCGCTGGATCCGCGCGTACGAAGGCGACACGTTCCACTGCGGTATCCGCTTCATCGACCTCGCCGAGGACGCGCAGCGGCGTCTGCAGTCGTTCCTCGAGATCGAGCGGCAGCGCGTTCCGACGAGCTGAGGAGTTCCGTAGCGTGAGCGCTTCGCGTCCGCCCGCCGGGCCGCGCGACGTCGCGGCGTACGACTACGCGCTTCCGCCGGAGCTCATCGCGCACGAGCCGGCGGCGCGCCGCGACGCCTCGCGGCTGCTCGTCCCGGGCCGCGACGGTTCGCTGCGCGACCTCGTGTTCGCGGAGTTTCCGTCGGTTCTGCGCGCCGGCGACGTGCTCGTGCTCAACGAGACGCGCGTCGTTCGGGCGCGGCTGCCCGCGCTGCGCGAGGGAGGCGCGCGCGCGGAAGTGCTGCTGCTCCGGCCGCGCGGCGGCGGCGCGTTCGATCCGTCGGCCCGCGAGTGGCTCGCGCTCGTGCGCCCGGGCCGCAAACTGCGCGCGCGCGCGCGGCTGACCATCGGCGCGACGGTCGCGACGATCGTCGACGTCCTGCCCGACGGGCCGCGCGTGCTGCGCTTCGACGACGGCGTCGACGTCGGCGCGCTGCTCGAGCGCCACGGCGAGGTGCCGCTCCCGCCCTACGTCGGCGAAGGCGATCCCGCGCGCGGCGAGCGCTATCAGACGGTCTTCGCGCGCGTCCCCGGCAGCGTCGCCGCGCCGACCGCTTCGCTGCACTTCACGCCGGAGATCCTGGAGGCGCTCCGCGCTCGCGGCGTCGTGCTGACCCCGCTGGTGCTCGACGTCGGGATCGGCACGTTCCGCCCGATGAGCGGCGCGACGATCGACGAGCACGTGATGCACGCCGAGCGCTACGCGATCCCCGAGCAGACCGCGAACGCCGTGCGGGCGGCGCGCGCCGAGGGCCGGCGCGTGATCGCGGCGGGTACGACGGTGCTGCGCGCGCTCGAGGGCGCGGCCTTGCGGGACGGCGAGGTCCGCGCGGGCGAGGACGAGACCGAGCTGTTCGTCACGCCGGGCTTCCGGTTTCGCGTCGTGGACGCGCTGCTGACGAACTTCCATCTGCCGCGCTCGACGCTGCTGGTGCTCGTCGCGGCGTTCGCCGGGTATGCGGCGACCCGCGAGGCCTACCGGACGGCGATCGAGCGCCGGTACCGGTTCTTTTCATTCGGTGATGCGATGTTCGTCGAGCGGAGCGCCACGCCTTAACGAAGCGCTGACGTTTCGGCCTGCAACAACGCCCGAAGTTACGCATTCTTAGCACGAAAACGGCAGGCAAGCGACGGACCACGCGCGCCGCGCCGAGAACGGCATGAGGACGTGAGCTCCTCGGTTCCCGATCTGGCGACGCTGCCCGCCTCGACGCAGCAGCGCCGGATCGTTCTGATCGCGGTCGCGGTGCTGGGGGTCGTCGCGCTCGCTGCGCTGCCCTTCGCCGAGAACGTGCTCAGCCCGTTCTCGGGCTTCGTCACGCTCTACGGCGGCGCGGTCCTGATGGGGCTCGCGATCACGACAACGATCCTCTACGGACAGTTCACGCTCTCGCGCACGCCCGCGCTCCTCGCGCTCGCGTGCGGCGCGCTCTTCAGCACGATCGCGTTCATCCCGTACGTGCTCAGCTTCGCCGCCGGCGCCGGCTCGCTTCCCGCCCAGCGCTTCAGCGTCGCGTCGTCGTTCCTCTGGGTGCTCTGGCACACGGCGTTTCCGGCGTCGTTCGTGATCTACGCGGCGCTGGCACGCTTCGGGAAGGAGCGCCGCATCGGCGCCGGCACGGCGACGTTCGCGTCGGCCGTCGTCATCGTCGCCGCGTATCTGTCGATCCACTTCATCGTCGCCTACCAGCGGCTGCTCCCCGAGCTCACGCACGACGGCGGCTATACGCCCGGCGTGTACCTCGCGCTCGCGGCCGGCGCCGTGCTCGCCGCGGCGGCGCTGGTGCTGCTGACCGCCGGACGGCGTCCGACGGTGATCGACCTGTGGCTCAGCGTCCCGGCCGCGGCGCTGCTCGCCGAAGCGCTGCTGAACGGACTCGGGCATTCGCGGTACAGCGTCGGCTGGTATCTCTCGCGCATCGACGTGCTCGTGGCGACGACGTTCCTCGTGATCGCGCTGCTGCTCGAAACGAACCGTCTCTCGCGCTTCCTGGCCGACGGCGAACGCCGGCTGCGCGGGATCGTCGACGGCGTCGCCGACGCGCTCATCGCGGTCGACGCGCGCGGCGCCGTCGCGTCGGTGAACCCCGCCGCAGTCGCGTTGTTCGGCTTCGGTGCCGGCGATCTGCCGGGGACGGCGATCTCGCGGCTCCTCCCGGACTACGCGAGCGTCGCCGCCGCCGACGACGCACGGGTCGTCGAGACGACGGCGCGCCACGCCGGCGGCGCGCTGTTCCCGGTGGAGCTGGTGCGCGGACGCGACGCGACGCGGCTCGGCGAAACGAGCATCATCGTTCGCGACATCACGCACCGGAAGCGCGCCGAGGAGGCGATTCGCGCGGCGCACGATCGCGCGGTCGAAGCGGCCGAGGTCAAATCGCAGTTCCTCGCGACGATGAGCCACGAGATCCGCACGCCGATCAACGCCGTCGTCGGAATGTCGGAGCTGCTGCTGCAGACGCCGCTGGGAGACGAAGCGAAGGAGTACGCGATCACGGTGCGCGACTCGGCCGAGTCGCTGCTCGCGATCGTCAACGACATCCTCGACTTCTCGAAGATCGAAGCGGGACGGATGGAGCTCGACAGCACGCCGTTCGGGCCGGTCGTGGCGGTCGAGAACGCGACCGACATGCTGGCCGCGGCGGCTCGCAAGAAAGGTCTGTCGCTCTCGACGTACGTGGCGCCCGACGTCCCGCGGCGCGTTCTCGGCGACGCCGACCGGCTGCGGCAAGTGCTGCTGAATCTGATCGGCAACGCCGTGAAGTTCACCGCAGCCGGGAGCGTCACGGTGCGCGCGGTCGTCGAGCGCACCGAGGGCGAGCGCACGAGCGTCGTCCGCTTTTCGGTGAGCGACACCGGGCCGGGGATCGCCCCAGACGTGGCGGCGCACCTCTTCGAGCCGTTCCGGCAGGCCGATCAATCGACGCGGCGGCGCTTCGGCGGCACCGGGCTCGGCTTGTCGATCTCGCGCCGCATCGTCGAGCTGATGGGCGGCAAGATCGGCTTCGACAGCAGCGCCGGACGCGGCGCGACGTTCTGGTTCACCGTCCCGTTCGAACGCGTCGAAGACGCGCCGCGCGAGCACGGACCGGCCCTGCACGGCGCGCGCGTGCTGGTCGTCGACGAGGACAGCGTCGCGCGGCAGGTCGTCGACCAGTATCTGCTCTCGTGGGGCGCCGTCGCATCGAGCACGGCGAACGCCGCGCACGGTCTCGAGCTGGCGAGAGCCGCCGCGGCGCGGGGCGGACCGTTCGACGCGATCGTCATCGACCGCCACGCCGGGGGAGACGCGCCGGCGTACGCGGCGCGGCTGCGCGCCGTCCTCGCCGCACCGGCGCCGATCGTCGTCGTCTCCGGCTCCGACGAGCCGCTGAGCGAAAGCCTTACCCGGTCGTTCAGCGCGGTCGTGCGCAAGCCGATTCGCCAAGGCGCGCTGTACGAAGCGCTCGCGAGCGCGCTGCGCGGCGCCGCGAGCGACCCGACGCCGCCGACGAACGGAAACGGCCTCGCGCACGCGAGCACGGAAGTCCACGACGCGGCCGAGCGCGGCGCGCTCGTGCTCGTCGCCGAGGACAATCCGGTGAACCGGAAGCTCGCGCTGAAGCAGCTGAAGAAGCTCGGCTACGCCGCGTACGCCGTGAGCGACGGCCGCGAAGCGGTCGACGCGCTCGCGCACGGACGCTACGACGTGGTGCTCATGGATTGTCAGATGCCGGAGATGGACGGCTTCGAAGCGACGCGCGAGATCCGCCGTCGCGAAGCCGAGCGCGGGGGACACATCCCCATCGTCGCGATGACGGCGAACGCGCTCGAAGGCGATCGCGAAGCGTGTCTGGCCGCCGGGATGGACGACTACCTCGCGAAGCCCGTGCAGCTCTCGGAGCTGCGCGCCGCGGTGGAGCGCTTCACGAACGGAGTCCACGTTGCCGGATAAAGCGATTCTCGACATCTGGCGTCTCGAAGAGGCGTTCGAAGACGACACGGCCGGGATCGCGGAGCTCCTCGAGCTCGCCCTCCAGACGGGAGAAAAACACCGCCGCGCGCTGGCCGAAGCGTTGGCTGCGAACGACGCGGCCGGGATCGCGCGCGCCGCGCACGGCATCAAGGGCAGCGCGGGGAACATCGGCGCGAACGTCGTCTACCGTCTCGCGACGGAGCTCGATCAGCGCGCCCGCGCGGGCGACATCTCCGACGCCGCGGAGCGCATCCGCGCGATCGACGAAGCCTACGAAGGCGTCGCCGAGCAAGTCGCCGACTACCGCCGAACCGTCGCCGGGACGTAACGCGAAGTCCGCTTTTCGCGCTTCCGCAGCGTCCTGCTCGCCGCGACGCTGTGCGTATTCGCGGCTGCGGTCATCGCGGCGTTATGCGCGGTCTACGTCTTGCGAACGAAGAACCGGCCGTTTCCGTCTGCGGCCGAGTATGTCATGGCGAATACGCTGTGGGACAACAACGCGCAGTTCTTGATCGCTCTCGATCTCGCCGAGACGTACAACAGAGACATCGTATCGATCGCTCTCGACCGGCGCTTCGAGGGTGCCGCATACTTCACGGCTCAGATCTTCATCGCGCTCGCGGCGCTCGCTGCTGGTCCACTTCGCCGTACCGGTTCCATGAGGCCCGAGCCGAGCTTTACGTCGTAAGGGACGCGACTCGCCGGGTCGAATGCCGCCGCTGCAAGGAGCACTGACCGAGGCCATGTGGAACAAGCCGAAACCGACGGAACCGCAGAAGCCCGACGGCGCGTCGAACGTGAATCTCACGGAAGGCGCTCGTCCGATCAAGCAACCAAAGAGGGGCTGAACCGCCTAGCGAACACGGCGGCAAGCACGCTGGCGCCGGCACACGTGCGCGTGCGACGAAGCTAGGGGCTCGCGGGTCGTCCGAGGCGGGTGCGTGCGTTCGTGTACCAGACGAGCCCGGGGCCGGCGTCGCGCTGCTTGCGAACGTGCTTTCGCTCGGTGTAGTCGATCTCGACGCGCGGAGCGTGCTTCGCTTTGCTGTTCGCTGCCGCGAGATTCGCCGCCGCGTCGAGGTCCTCGTCGTCCGGGGCGCGGCCCGAGGGCGACTGCAGCACGACGTGCGACCCGGGGATGCCGCGCGCGTGAAACCACAGATCGCCGGGGCGTGCGACGGTGAACGTGATCTCGGCGTTCTCGCGCGGCGAACGCCCGACGTAGATTCGCGCGCCGGACGGCCGGTCGATGCGGAGCAGGGCGCGTCGTTTGCCCGCCGCCGGCCGAGCGCGCGGCGCGCGACGGGCCTCGAGGTCGTCCAGATCGGATTCGAGCTCGGCGAGGGTCGCGGCATCGGCGCGCTCCGCTTCGAAGGCGAGGACGTCGAGCGTCTCGCGGCGGGCGGCGAGCACCTCGCGCCGCCGTTCGAGATGCGGCAGCGCGTCCGCGGCTTTGCGATAGCGGGCGTAGTACGCCTGGGCGTTCGCCTTCGCGTCCAGCTCCGGATCGAGTGCGATCGTCAGCGCCGGATTCGTCGCCGGAACGTACGTCGTCGCGCCGGCCGGGATTTCGTGCGCGTGGGTGTACAGCGCGTCGCCGCTCGCGCGCAAGCGGTCGCGCTCGCCGGCCGCGCCGATGCGCTCGTCCACGGACGCGAGCTCCCCCGCGGTCGCGGCGAGCCGCTTGGCGATGCGCGTGAGCAGCGCCGCGCGCCTGCGCTCCGTCGCATCGTCGCGCTTCGCCCGCGTCGTCGACGAGCGGGCTTCGCGGAACACGTCGAGCAGCGAGGCCGGACGGTCCGGCGTCAGCGAGCCGAACTGCGCGAGCGGCACCACGTGAACGACCGCCGCGTCGTAGCGATACAACGGCTCTTCCGCGTCGGCGGCGGCTTCGGCGGCCGAGAGCACCTCGCGCCCGCGGTGCTCGATCCATGCGGCTCGTTCGGCGGCCGAACGCCACTCGCGCGCGGCGCTCTCCGCGACGACCGACGCCGCCGGCAGCCGGGGAAGCTCGGGAAGAACACGTCCCAGCGCGGCCGCGGCGACGCGCGCGGCGTCCGCACCGCCGTCGGCCGGCGGTTCGAGCGCCCGCGTGAACGCCGGGAAATCGAGCGTTGCGGCGGGCAGGGGCGGGGGCTCGTAGGGCAGGCCGACCTGGACGGCGCGCGCCTCGTTGTCGGCAGGCGAGAACTGCTTCGCCGCCGCGACGACGATGCGGTCGCGGACGAGCACGACGTTCCCGTAGCGCGGGACCAGCTCGAGCACCAGCCGTGACTCGCTCGCCACGCCGAACCGCGACGTCGATCCGAACGCGAGCACCAGCACCCGGTCTCCCCGGCGTGCCCGCACGGCGCTCAGCCGCTGCCCGCGCAGCGTCGTCGCGACCGTGCGCAGCCATCCTGGGTCGGTGCCGACCGCCGGCGCTCCCTCTTCGAGCGTAACCAGCGGCGGCGAGCCGAAGGGATCCACCGCGAGGGTGAGGGCCGCGCGACGGCCGCCGCCCAGGCGGAAACCGATCCGGCCGTCGTCGAGGAGGCCGGCGTCGGTGAGGCGCGCTCCGGTCAGGGCTCGCTCGAGCTCCGCCGCGGCGCGCCGGATCAGAATCCAATCGGTCGTCATCGGCGGCAGGGGGATTCCCGGCCTTTGCGTATTTGTCCGTGTTTGACCCTAACGTAAGGAGGAAGGCGTTCTGACCGGGCCCGGGCTGCTGTTCGTCGTGTCGGGTCCGTCGGGGGCGGGGAAGGACACCCTGGTGGACGGTCTCAAGAACCGTCACGACCGGCTTCTGTACTCCGTCTCGGCGACGACGCGCGAGCCCCGTCCGGGCGAGCGCGAAGGCGTCGACTACTTCTTCCTGACGCGGCACGAGTTCGAGCGCCGGCTCGAGCAGGGCGCGTTCCTCGAACACCGCGAGTACAACGGCAACCTCTACGGAACGCCCCGGTCGTTCATCGACGATGCGCTTCGCTCCGGGTACGACGTCGTCTCGAAGCCCGAGGTCAACGGAGCGCTCGCCTACAAGGCGGCGTTCCCGGACGCCGTCCTGATCTTCATCCTGCCCGACCGGTTCTCGTATCTGCGCTCGCGCCTCGAGGCGCGGCGGACCGAGACCAACGAGCAAATCGCGGCCCGGCTGTCGATCGCGCACGAGGAACTGACCTACGTCCGCCGCTTCGACTACCTGGTCATCAACGAGGAAGCCCGGCCGCAGTCGGCGGTCGACGACCTCCAGGCCATCGTGCGCGCCGAGCGCTACCGCATCCACCGCTACCCCGACACCCGTCTCAAGGAATTGGAAGAGAGTTGATTCAGATGAGCGACAGCGTTTTCGGAGACCTCGACGGTCTGCTCCGTCACGTGGATTCGAAGTTTTCGCTGGTGAACGTGGTGACGAAGCGGGCGAAGCAGCTCAACAACGGCGCGCCGCCGCTGACCGAGCGGGTGAACCCCAACAAGCCGGTCTCGACCGCGTTCAACGAAGTCCGGCTGGGCAAGATCCCCTACAAGCGGACGCGCGAAGGCATCAAGTAATAGGGAGCCCGGTAGGAGAAGCCCGGCAGCGCTACGGAGGGAACGGCCATGTGCGGCATCGTCGGCTACGTCGGGGAGCGTGACAGCGTCCCGATCATCATGGAGTCGCTGCGCCGGCTGGAGTACCGGGGCTACGACTCCGCGGGGATCGCGGTCATCGACGCCGAGGGCCGGCTCACCGGCTCCAAGGCCGAGGGAAAGCTCGGCAACCTTGCCGCGCGCCTCGACAACGGCGGCCGGATCGGCGGCACCACCGGCGTCGGTCACACGCGCTGGGCGACGCACGGGCGCCCGTCCGACGCGAACGCGCACCCGCACATGGACTGCAGCGGGCGCTTCGCCGTCGTGCACAACGGGATCATCGAGAACTACGCGCTGCTGCGCGCGCAGCTGCTCGCGCAGGGCCACCGCTTCACCTCCGAGACCGACACCGAGGTGCTCGCGCACCTCATCGAGACGCACGACGAGGGCGACATCGTCGAGGCGGTGCGCAAGACGCTGGCCCAGGTGCGCGGCGCGTTCGCGCTCGGCGTCATCTCGTCCGACGCGCCGGGCCGGCTGCTCTTCGCGCGCAACGGAGCCTCCCCGCTGATCGTCGGGCTCGGCGAAGGCGAGATGTTCGTCGCCTCCGACATCCCCGCGATGCTGCAGTACACGAAGAAGATCGTGGTGCTGCAAGAAGGCGAGGTCGTCGAGGTCGGCCGCGACGGCTACACGCTGACCGCCTTCGACGGCGCGCCGGTGCAGCGCGACGTCCAGCACATCGCCTGGGACGCCAGCTCGGCGGAGAAGTCGGGCTTCAAGCACTTCATGCTCAAGGAGATCTACGAGCAGCCGACCGTCGTCAAAGAGACGCTCGCCGGGCGCATCGACGAGGACCACGACGTCCAGCTCCTCCCCGAGCTGAAGATCGACGAGATCGTGCTGCGCGCGATGACAAAGATCTCGATCACCGGCTGCGGCACCGCCTATCACGCCGGCATGGTCGGCATGTATCTGATGCGCGCGCTGTGCAAGCTGCCGGTCGAGATGGAGCTCGCCAGCGAGTTCCGCTACGGCGACCGCTACATGGACGCGCGCACGCTGATCGTCGCGATGTCGCAGTCCGGCGAGACCGCCGACACCATCGAAGCGGTGAAGATCGCCCGCGACTCCGGCGCGCCGATCATCGGCATCTCGAACGTCGTCGGCTCCCATCTCGCGCGGCTGGCCGACGCGACGCTCTACACGCGCGGCGGCCCCGAGATCTCGGTCGCCGCGACGAAGACCTACATCTCGCAGGCGATCGCGGCGACGCTGCTCGCCCTGTACCTCGCGCGCGTGCGCAAGTCGGCGCCGCTCGAGCGGCTGCGCGAGATCGCCGAAGGGACGAAGCTGCTCCCCGCCGCGATCGACGTCGTGCTGAACACGTCCGACGAGGTGAAGAAGGTCGCGCGCAAGGTCAAGCGCGCCCGCTCGGCGCTGTTCCTCGGCCGCTACGTGAACTTCCCGACCGCGCTCGAAGGCGCGCTGAAGCTCAAGGAGATCAGCTACATCCACGCCGAGGGCTACGCCGCCGGCGAGATGAAGCACGGTCCGATCGCGCTGCTCGATCCGAAGACGCCGGTCGTCGGGATCGTCACCGAAGGGCGCGTGCGCGAGAAGATCCTTTCGAACATCGCCGAGTCGAAAGCGCGCGAAGCGCCCATCGTGCTGGTCGCCAACCACGGCGATGAGGAGGCCGCGGCGCTCGCCGATCACGTGCTGTGGGTGCCGCGCGTCGACGAGCTGCTCTCGCCCATCGTCAACGTGATCCCGCTGCAGCTCCTCGCCTACCACATCGCCGACATCGAAGGCAAGGACGTCGATCAGCCCCGCAACCTCGCGAAGACGGTCACCGTCGAGTAACCGTTTCACGGCGAGGGGAAACGACGGTCGGGAGCGCAACCGCTCGCGGTGAGCACACGTGCCGACGGCCGCAGGCCGGATCAGCTTCGTCCGGTCTCGTTCCAGACCGGGTATCTCGCGTTCGCCGACGGCAGCGTGCTCGTCTCGTTCGGGAACACGCGCGTGATCTGCGCGGCGACGATCGACGACAAGGTGCCGCCGTGGATGCGCGGGCGCGGGACGGGGTGGATCACCGCGGAGTACGCGATGCTGCCGCAGGCGACGCCGGAGCGCAATCAGCGTGAGGCGGCGAAGGGCCGGCTGGGCGGGCGAACGCACGAGATCCAGCGCCTGATCGGCCGCGCGCTGCGCGCCGTCGTCGACATGACGAAGCTGGGCGAGCGCACCGTGATCGTCGACTGCGACGTGATCGGCGCCGACGGCGGAACGCGCACGGCGTCGATCACCGGCGCCTGGGTCGCGCTCGCGCTCGCGCTGCGCAAGCGCTTCGATCCGGAGAAGAAGGGCGCGTGGCCGCTGCTCGGGCAGATCGCCGCCGTCTCGGTCGGGATCGTCGACGGCGTCGCGGTCGTGGATCTTCCGTACGAAGAGGACAGCCGCGCCGAGGTCGACATGAACGTCGCGATGACCGACGCCGGCGGCTTCGTCGAGCTGCAGGGCACCGCGGAGCGCGAGCCGTTCAGCCGGGCGCAGCTCGACGCGCTGCTCGGGCTCGCTCAAGGCGGGATTCAGGAGCTCTTCGCCGCGCAGCGCGAGGCGATCGGGCGTGGCTGATCGCGCACGTCTCGCGGCGCTCGCCGCGACGGTCGGCGCGTTCCACGTCACCGACCGCGCGCTGCGCGCCGCCCAGGCGCGCGTCGAGCGCGCCCTGGCCGCCGGAGACGTCGACGACGCCGAGGCGCGCGCCTACCTCGCCGCCGTGCGGCGCTACTTCGAGCCCTACGAGCGGGAGGCGCAGGCGCAGCTCCGGCACGTCGATCGCGAGCTGGAGCGGCTCTACCTGCTCCAGTACAACCTGACCGCCGAGCGCGGCGTCGTCGTCAAGCGCGAGGAGGCCGTCCGAGGCGTCCTCGACGCCGTCGCGGAACTGCGGCCGGAATGAAGGTCTTCGACGATGTGGGGCGGGGGACCATCAACGTCTTCGCCTTCGCGGGCGGGGTCGCCGAGCTGTTCGGCGACGCGCTGCGCTTCATCGTCGCGCTGCGCATCCGCGTCCGCGAGTCGCTCGACCAAGCCTATCTCCTCGGCGTGCAGTCCTGGTCGATCGTCGTGCTCACCTCGCTGTTCACCGGGATGGTGTTCTCGCTGGAGAGCGCGGTCCAAGCCGTCGACTACGGCGTCGGCAACCTGGTCGGCGGCGTCGTCGCGTTCTCCACGGCGCGCGAGCTCGGCCCCATGCTCTCGGCGGTCGTCGTCGCGGGGCGCACCGGCGCAGCGATCGCCGCCGAGCTCGGCTCGATGGTGGTGACCGAGCAGATCGAGGCGCTGCAGGCGCTGGGCCTCTCCCCGACGCGGATGCTGGTCGTCCCGCGGCTTCTGGCGCTGCTGATCATGCTGCCGCTGCTCACGATGGTGGCCGACATCGTCTCCATCGTCGGCGGGATGTGGGTCGCCAACGTGTACGCCCACATCTCGTACGAGTCGTTCGTCGACTCGGCGCGCTTCACGCTCCCGTTCGAAGACGTGCTGAAGGGGCTGATCAAGTCGGCCGTCTTCGGGATCATCATCGCGATGGTGGGTGCGTACACGGGGCTCTCGACGCGCGGCGGCGCGGCCGGCGTGGGCCGCTCGACGACGAACGCGGTCGTCATCTCGATCATCCTGATCTTCATCTTCAATTTCGCGCTGTCGTACGTGCTGTACGGGAACAGCTGATGGCGATCTGGGCGCGGCTCGAGGACGTGAGCGTCCGCTACGGGCCGAAGATCGTCATGCAGAATCTCTCGCTCGACATCGTCGAGGGCGCCATCACGTGCATCATCGGGCTTTCGGGCGCGGGGAAGTCGACGATCCTGCGGCTGCTCAACGGGCTGAAGAAGCCCGACAGCGGCCACGTCTACGTCGCAGGCCGGGACATCACGGCGATGCGTGAGGCGGAGCTGATCGACTTCCGGCGCTCGATCGGCTTCTCGTTCCAGTTCGCCGCGCTCTTCGACTCGCTCACCGTCGGCGAGAACGTCGCGCTCCCGCTGCGCGAGCACACGAAGATGACGGAGGAGGAGATCCGTCGCGCCGTGGCCGCGAACCTCGAAGCGGTCGGGCTCGCGCACCTCGAGGACCGCTACCCGGCCGAGCTGTCGGGGGGGATGGTGAAGCGCGCCGGGTTCGCCCGCGCCGTGGTCACCAACCCCCAGGCGGTGCTCTACGACGAGCCGACGACGGGGCTCGACCCGATCATCACGCACATCCTGACCTCGCTCGTCGTGAAGCTGCGGGAGCGGCTCGACGGCACGGCCGTGGTGGTCTCGCACGATCTGGCCAGCATCTACCAGATGGCGGACTACATCGCGATGCTCTTCGAGGGAGCGATCGTCGCGTACGGAACGGTGGAAGAGATTCGCCGCTCGGCGAACCCCATCGTCCAGCAGTTCCTGCAAGGGAGCGAATTCGGTCCCATCCCGATCTGATACCGCATGAACAGACAGGCCCTCGTCGGAGTCTTCACGGTCGTCGCCCTGTGCGCGCTCTTCGCGATCTTTTTCGTGCTGGCCAACGTCGGCACGCAGGGACGCTACAAGATCGGCGTGCACTTCAAGTCGGCGGCCGGGCTGCACAAGGGCGCGCTGGTCTACGAGAGCGGCGTCACCGTCGGCGTCGTCGACTCGACGCAGCTCCTGGACGACTTCACCGTCGACGTGATCCTCGCGATCAACAACAGCGTCTCCGTCCCTCGCGACGCCCGGTTCATCATCCAGGCTCCGCTCACCGGCGACTCATCGCTCGAGATCGTCCCGCGCGCGCAGCCCCCGCTGCCGCCCGGCTCGGTGGTGCCCACGAATCAGCCGGTCGCGGTCGCCGTGCTTCCGCGCCAAGTGCTCCCGATCGAGCAGCAGCCCCAGGGCACGAACCCGGCCAGCATTCAGGACCTGCTCGACCAAGGTCAGGGCGAGGTGCGCCGGCTCGATTCCATGCTCGCCGAGCTCGAGCGCCGCGAGCCGCAGCTCCTCAACACGCTGCAGTCCGCGCTCGCGAACGCGAACGACCTGACCGCGACGATGAAGGGCTCGTTCTCGCGCATCGCGGAGCACGTCGAGACGCTCACGAGCACGCTGCAGCTCGCCGCGCAGCAGAGCGCGGGAAATCTCAACGACATCACCGGGTCGCTCGACCGCACGCTCCGGCGCAACACCGGGCACATCGACGGGATCGTCGCGGCGCTCGACAACTCCGCGCGCGATCTGAACCGCACCGCCGACCACATCCAGGCCCTGTCGGCCGACCCGCGGCTGCACGACAACATCATCCAAGCCACGCACGGGCTCGCGCAGACGGCGACGACGTTCGCCTCGATCGCGGGCGACCTGCGCACGATCACCTCGAATCCGCAGACCCAAGCGCAGCTGCGCGACACCGTGGCGAACTTCGACGCCGCTTCGCAGAAGGCGAACTCGCTGCTGGCAGAGTTCGGCGGACGCTCGAGCGTCTACGGCGTCGACGCCGGTGCGACGCCGGCGCCGGGGACGCGGGTCCCGGCCGGCGCCGTGCCCGCCGGCCCGCCCGCAGCTCCCGCCGCGGCCACCGGGGCACCCGGCGGTGCGGCGCCGGCGAACGCGCCGCTGCAGAACGTCTTCAAGAACAAGCTCGCGAGCCTGGTGAGCCAGCTCGTCGACCTGCAGGTGCGCGTCTCCGCGCTCGACGCCGCCTCGCAGAAGGACGGAAGCCACTCGCCTCTGCTCACGCGCGATCAAGGTCCGCAGACCGACTTCAACCTCATCGTCGCGCCGCACGCGAACCGGTATCTGCTCACCGGCGGCAATGACTTCGGCGGCGCGGCGCCCTCGTTCAACTTCGAGCTGATGCAGCGCTACGGCTCGCGCCTCGAGCTGGGCGGCGGGCTGCTGTACTCGCGGCTCGGCGCCCGGGCGCTGTACAACGCGGGGGTCGACAGCCGGGGGCTCGGATTCGATGCGCGGCTCTACGATCCGCGCCACCCCACCGCCGACACCTACGTCGACTACAGCCTGGGCGGCTCGCTGCAGCTCTTCGGCGGGGAGCGCGACCTGCTGCACAGCGGCCGCCGGACGACGTTCGGGCTGCAGTACACCTTCTAAGCGGGAAATCGCCGGCTCGAGGCTTAGTAAGGCGCCATGCGCATCGGGATCGTCGGAGCAGGCGCGCTCGGGACGCTGTTCGGCGAGCGCCTCGCGGCCGCGAACGAGGTGGTTCTGCTCGACCGGAAGCCCGAGGTCGTCGAAGCGCTCCGCCGCCGCGGCGCGATCCTCGACGGCGAGGCGCGGCCCGTGGAGGCGACGCACCACGCGCGCGATCTGTTCAAGGTGCAGGCGCTCTTCGTGTTCGTGCGCGCGACGGACACGCTGCGCGCGCTGCGCCCGTTCGCCGGCGAGCTGAACCCTTCGGCGGCGATCGTCTCGCTGCAGAACGGCCTGGGCAACGAAGAGGCGATCAAGACCGCGCTCGGCGGAGCGATCCCGCTCGTCATCGGCGCGACGACGGAGACCGCGCTCACGCTCGGTCCCGGCGAGGTGCGCCGCGTCGGCGAAGGCACGACCGTCGTCGGCAGCGCCGGCGCTTCGCCGGAGATCTGCAATCGCGTGGCGCGGCTGCTGATCGAAGGCGGCTTCGCGGCGAGCACCGCGTACGACATCCGCCCGCATCTGTGGGGCAAGCTCATCGCGAACGCCGCGATCAATCCGGTCGCGGCGCTGCTGAACCGCCCGAACGGCGTCGTGCTCGCCGACGAGCACGCGGGCGAAGTCGCGCGTTCGCTCGCGCAGGAAGCGGCGACCGTCGCGAACGCCATGCGCATCCCGCTGCCGTTCTCGGATCCGTGGTCGTACGTGCGCACGATCGTCGAGCAGACCGCCGAAGTCGAAAACTCGATGCTGTACGATCTGCGCAACGGCGCGAAGACCGAAGTCGATTTCATCAACGGCGCGGTCGTCGCGGCCGGGCGCCGCGCCGCGGTGCCGACGCCGTACAACGAGACGCTGACCGCGCTGATGAAGGCGCGCCAAGGCGCTTCCTGAGAAGCCGCTCAGAGCGCGTTTAGCCTCCCGCGCACGGGGCAGAAGCCACCCATCCTCGCTGTGGAACGCTCGATCGCTCGCGTCATCTTGCTGTTGCTGGCGGCCGCCTGCGCAGGGTGCTCGGGCGCGTCGGCCGACGCGAAGGCGTCACCCTCGCCGCTGCCGCGCGTGGCGACGGCCGTCGCGCGCGAGGGCGTCATCCGCCCGACGCTGCAGATCGCGGGCGTGATCGCGCCGTACCGGCAGATCGGCATCGCGGCGAACCTCTCCGAGCCGATCGCGGGAGTCTACGTGCAGGAAGGCCAGCGCGTCCGCGCCGGTCAGCTGCTCGCCAAGCTCGTCACCGACGACCTCGAGGCGTCGCTCGCGTCCGCCGAGCGCGTCGTCGCGGAGGACGTCGCGCGCTACAGCCAGACCGCGTACCAGACCGGCGCGGTGAACGCGCAAGACGTGGCGGCGATCCGCTCGGCGCAGGCTACGCTCCATCAGGCCGAGGTCAACCTCTCCGGTGCGCAGACGGATCTGCGGCGCTATCTCGCCCTGGCCGCGCAGGGCTATCTGCCGCAGCAGACGCTCGACCAGCAGCGCACGACCGTCGCGAGCGACGCCGCCGCGGTGAACTCCGCGCGCGCGGCGCTGAACCAAGCGATCGCGAACGCAAACGCGAACGGCAGCGGTACGAACGCCGGCGAGCAGAAGCAGGAGCTGGCCGCCGCGCGCGAAGCGGCCAACGCCGCCGAGGCGAGCGCCGAGCAGCTGCGCCGTGAGATCGCGCGCGCGACGATCGTTGCGCCGGTCGACGGCGTGATCGACGCCGTCAACGCGAATCCCGGCGAGTATCCGTCGGGACGGCAGCTCTTCACCGAGGAGCAGATCGACGAAGTCTACGCGATCCTTCCCGCGTCGAGCGCGCAATCCGTCGACATCCAGAGCGGCGCGAACGCGACCGTGACGGTCGGCGGGTCGCAACGCGTCGATCACGGCGCCGTCGTCGCGGTGCTCGATCAGGTGCAGCCAGGCACGACGAACTTCACGGTCAAGGTGCTCGTACGCAATCCCGACTACCATCTGCACGCGGGGATGCCGGTGACCGCGACGGTCGCCGAGCCGCCGGTGCGCGGCGTCGTGATCCCGCTCGCGGCCTTCGTCGACGACACGCGCACGTCGGTGGACATCGTCAGCAACGGCGTCGTGCACACGCACCAGGTCGCCGAGGTCAAGGACGACGGCAAGAACGCCGTCGTGACCGGGCTTCCCGCGAACGCGGTCGTCGTCGCCGACGTCGAGCAGTCCACCGTCGGAAACGGCGATCGCGTCGCGACCGGGAACGGCCGGCGAAACGGCGCGGCGTCGAACGGACGCGGCTCGGCGCAAGCCGCTTCGCCCGGTGCTTCCGCGTCTCCGGAAGCCTCGGCCTCGCCGGGCGGTTAGATGCGTCTCACCCGCATCTTTCTCAAGCGGCCGACGCTCGTCTTCGTCCTCATCGCGCTGACGCTGATCGCCGCCGTGATGGCGCTCAACTCGCTGGTCGTCCAGCAGACGCCGAACAGCGGGCTGCCCTCGATCTCGGTGAGCGTCGGATACTCGGGCGCATCGACGACCGAGCTGGTGACCGAGGTCGCGCAGCCGATCGAAGACCAGCTCGCCGGAACGCCCTACCTCGATCACATCGATACGACGATTCAAACGGGACAAGTCAACATCTCGGCCGCGTTCGCGGTCCAATCGACGGATACGGAGAACATCGCGAACGTCGAGAAGGCGATTCAGGCCGCGGAGCGGAGCCTGCCCTCGACGATCACCGCGCCGTCGATCCGCGTCGCGGACCCCAGCGAGCCGACCGTCGTGTCGCTGGCGCTCGTCTCGAACAAGTATCCGCAAGCGGTGCTCGCGTCGATCGCGAACAACTCGATCGTTCCGGCGATCGAGCAGCTTCCGGGGATCTCGAACGTCAACGTGACGGGAACGACGCAAGCCGCGTTTCTCGTGACCGTCGATCCGCGGCTGCTCGCCGCCGACAACCTGACGCTGACGGACGTCGTCGGCTCGATCTCGCCGAACAATCTGCGCGCGCCCGGCGGGATCGTCTATCAGCCGGGGCACGAGACGCAGCTCGACGTGCGCGGCGACTTGCCGAACGTCCAGGCCGTCGCGAACCTGCCGATCCACGTCGCCTACGGCGGGACGTCGGGCGCCTCGCCGACCGGCGGCGGAACGTCGGCCGGCGCGTCGTCGTCCGGGACGTCGGGCGGCGCCGCGGCAGGCGGAGGAGGAGGCGCGGGCGGCGGAGGCGCGGGCGCTGCCGGGGGCGGCGGCGGCGTCGGCGGTACGGCAGGCGGAGCGGCCGGCACGACGGGCGCTTCGTCGGCCGGCACGGCCGGCGGTGCGGCCGGGGCAACCGGCGCGGCCGGGGCGGGCGCGGCGGGCGCCGCGAACGGCGCGGGCTCGGGCGTCACCTCGGCGGCGCGCGCCTATCCGAACGCCACCGTCCCGCCGGCACGTCTGAACACGACCGTCCGATCCGCGCAGATCGCGGCGAGCGCGGCGACGATGCCGCCCGCGGCTTCCGGTCCGGCGGGGCAGTACGGGAGCAGCGCCGGCGGCACGACGAGTGCCGGCGCGGCCGGCGCGACGTCCGGCACGGGCGGCACGGCGGCGACCGGCACGTCGGGGACGGCCGGCACGACGGGCACGACGGCCTCCCAGGGCGCGACGAGCGGCACCGGCGGTGCGAGCGGCACCGGCGGCGCGAGCGGCACCTCGGGCGGCGCGACCCGGGGCGGCGCCGGGACGTCGGCCACGGCGACCGGGACGTCGGCCACGACGACCAGCACCAGCACGGGCGGTACCACTTCGGCCGGCGGCGCGAACGGGGCCGGAACGACCGGGGCGAGCGCGGGAGGCGGCGGCGCGTACGCGTCCGGTGGGGCGGCCGCCGGGACGACGTCGCAGACGCTCACGTCGACCCAGAGCGCGTCGGCGCCCGTCGGCGTCGACCAGCCGGTGACGCCCACGACGGTGAACTCGAACAGCAGCGCGGTGACCGCGGCGAGCGGCGGCGCGGCGCTGCCGTCGACGTCGAACAGCTCTTACGGCAGCGGCGCCGGCACCGCGACATCGCCGTTCGTCGGCGCGCTGAGCCCGTGGGCGGTGCCGAGCGCGGACAAGCGCATCTCCGACGTCGCAAGCGTTCTCGACGGCACGGTCGTGCAGCGCGTGTTCTCCTCGCAGAACGGGCGGCCCGGGGTTACGCTGCTGGTGCAGAAGGCGACGCAAGCCTCCGAAGTGACGGTCGCCAAGGAAGTGCTCAAAGCGATCCCGGCGCTCAAAGCGCAGTTCCCGGGCGTCGACTTCCAAGTCGCGCACGTGCAGGCGACGTACACCGAGCAGCAGGTCGAAGGGGTCGAGCACACGCTGATCGAGGGGATCGTCCTGACCGCGGTGGTCATGCTGTTCTTCCTCGCGTCGTGGCGCAACGCGATCGTCGTGATGATCGCGATCCCGACGTCGCTCGGCGTGACGCTCTTCGTCATGAAGATGATGAACCTCACGCTCGACACGATCTCGCTGATGGCGATGACCCTCGTCATCGGGATCCTCATCGACGACTCCACGGTCGTCCTCGAGAACATCGAGCGCCATCGGTCGATGGGCGAAGCGCCGCCCGACGCGGCGCTCAACGGCCGCAGCGAGATCGGGCTGGCCGCGATGGTGCTCACGATGGTCGACGTGATCGTCTTCCTGCCGATCGCGTTCATCGGCGGCCAGGTCGGCCAACTGCTCACCGAGTTCGCGATCGTCGTCGTCGTCGCGACGCTGACCTCGCTGTTCGTTTCGTTCACGATCACGCCGACGCTCGCCGGCCTGTGGTCGATGAAGTCCGAATGGAAGCCGTGGAAGCCGATCCGGTGGTTCGAAGACCGCTTCAACGGCCTGCGCGGCCACTATACGAAGCGCTGGCTGCCCGCGGCGATGCGCCGCCCGTGGCCGCTCGTGATCGCCGCGCTGGTGCTGTGCGTCCTGGCGTATCTCCTCGTCCCGACGGGACTGGTCGGCGAAGAGTTCATGCCGCCGCAGAACCAAGGGATCATCACCGTGCAGGTGACGTTCCCCGCCGGTCATCCGCTGGCGCAGACGAAAGCGGCGATGGATCGGATGGAAGCCGCCGTGAAGAGCGCGATCCCCGCGAAGGCGCTGCAGTACGAGACCACGATCGCCGGCGCGTACAGCGCCGCGTTCGGCGGGTTCGTGCAGGAAGGGAACGTCGGGCAAGTCTCGATCTACCTCGTGAGGCCGCGCGACACGACGCAGTACGTCGGCGTGCTGCAGAACCGTCTCGCGAATCTCGTCCCCGGCGCCGGCGTCACCGTGACCGCGGCGACGGGGCTCGGCGGCAGCGCGCAGCAGCCGATCGACGAGCTGGTCTCGACGACCGACGGATCCGACCCGACGCCGTACGCCGCGAAGGTGCTGCAGGTGCTCAAGAGCACCCCGGGCGCGATCGGCGCGCAGGACAGCGCGACGAACGCGGCGCCGCAGATGGAGGTCGACTTCGACCGCGCGCGTCTGCAGGCGCTCGACGTGAGCGACGGTACGGCGGCGCAGGCCGTCGAAGCCGCGTTCGGCGGCGCCGTCGCGACGCAGATCGAGACGCCCGACCGCGGGCTCACCGACATCGAAGTGATCTATCCGCAAAGCGCGCAGACTTCGCTCGCCGACGTGCTCGCGATCCCGATCCGCTCGCAGAGCGGCGGGATCGTGCACCTGGGCGACGTCGCGACGCTGAAGTACTCTCCGGCGCCGCTGCTGATCACGCGCGAGAACCGCGCGACCGTCGTCCACGTCTCGGCGAACGTCGCTCCGCGCGCGAACCTCTCCGACACGACGAAGCAATTCCTCAAGCGCATCCGCGCCCTGCACCTGCCGAAGAGCGTGAAGATCCATCCCGCCGCGCAAGGCCAGCAGGCCCTGATGGGTCAGGCGCTGCTCACGCTCGGCGCCAGCTTGGCGATCTCGATCGTGCTCGTGTTTTTGACGATCGTCGCGCTCTACAACAGCTACCGCACGCCGTTCGTGACGCTCTTCGCGATCCCGGTCGCCTCGATCGGCGCGCTCGGGGCGCTGTGGATCACGCACCAGACGCTCAACCTCTACTCGCTCATCGGCATCATCTTGCTCGTCGGACTGGTGACGAAGAACGGGATCCTGCTCGTCGACTTCGCCGACATCGTGCGCGAGCGCGACCACAAGTCGCGCGAAGACGGGATGCGTGAAGCGGCGGCGACGCGCTTCCGTCCGATCATCATGACGACGCTCGCCATGGTGGCCGGGATGCTTCCGCTCGCGCTGGGTCTGGAGCCCGGCGGCGCGCAGCGCGCCTCGCTCGCGATCGTCGTGATCGGCGGACTCCTCAGCTCGCTCGTGCTGACGCTGTTCATCGTGCCGATCATGTACTGCTGGATCGCGCCGAAGCAGCTGCGCCAGGAGACGAAGTTCGCCGACGAGCAGCCGACGAATCCGCCGCCGCAGCCGCAGGGCGGCCCCGCGCCGCAGCCGGCCTGACCGCGCGCGTCCATCTCCGCACGCTCACGCCATCGCGGTCTGCAGCTTTCCCAGCGCGCGCGAAAGCACTTTCGACACGTGGCTCTGCGAGAGGCCCAGACGCCGCCCCAGCTCGCCTTGCGTGAGATCGGCACCGAACGTGCCGAGAACGACGGCGCGTTCGCGCTCGGCCAGCTCGTCGACCGCGAGCGCCAGCGCGACGCGTTCTTCGAGCGCGATGCCGACCGCGCGGTCGGCCAGGACGTCCGGGCGCTCCGGAACGTCGGTGGCGTCGGGTTCGGGCAGCGGCAGATGGCATCCCGAGCGGAGGCCGCGGAGCTCGACGATCGTCGCGGCGTCGACGCCGAGCGCGTCCGCCAGCTCGGCGGTGGACGGCTCGCGCTGGTACTCCGCCACCAGCTCCTCGCACCGTTTCGTGAAGCGCCGCTCGAGTGCGAGGAGGCGGCGCGGCGCGCGCACCATCCGCTCGTGGTCGCGCACGTAGTGCATCAGCTCGCCGACGATCATGATCCACGCATACGCCTGGAACGGCGTCTCCATCTCGGCGCGATAGTTCGTCGCGGCCTTGATCAGCCCGACGGCCGCGACCTGTTCGAGATCGGCCCGGTCGTTGTGCGCGCGCTTGAACTTCCGCGCGCCGCGGACGCACAGGTGACGGTGCGCGTCGACGACGGCGTTCCTGCGCTCGATCGTGCGATCGGCGCAATACTGCGTGACGAGCTCTTCCCGCAGACTCATCATGATTGTGACACAGCTCCGATTAGACTGTAGAGTGGTAAGAAGATCGAAAAGACGATGAAGCCGACGACGACGCCGAGCGCGCCGATCAGCGCGGGTTCGAGCACCGCGCCCAGCGTCGCGATCGCCGCCTCGACGTCGCTTTCGAAGTAGGCCGCGACCTTCAGCAGCATCTCGTCGACCAGACCCGTCTCCTCGCCGACGCGCACCAGCGCGACGGCGAGCGGATCGAACAGCCGTGAAGCCTCGAGCGGCGTCGCCAGCGCGTCGCCTTCGCGCAGCGCGGCGTCGACGCGCCGCAGGGCGGCCGCGTAGGCGGCGCTTCCGGCGACGGGGCGGACGACTTCGATCGCGGCGACGAGCTCGACGCCGGCGCGCAGCAGCGTCGCGAGCGTCCGCGCGAGACGCGCGGTGATCGCCTTGTGCAGCAGCGGTCCGACCACCGGGATCGCGAGACGCGCCCGGTCGAGCACGACGGCGCCGTGCGGCGTTCGCTTCAGCAGGGCGCCCGTCGCCGTCGCGCCCAGCGCCAACGCCGTCGCGCCGATCCACGGCGCCGGACGCTGCAGCGCCGAGGCGGCCGCCAGGAGCACGACCGTGGTCGCCGGCAGCGCGACGTGGAACGCCGCGAACATCTGCGCGAACATCGGGACGATGCGCACCAGGAGAAAGGTCAGCAGCCCGAACGCCGCCGTCACGACGACCGCCGGATAGGCGAGGGCGGCACGCAGCTTCTTGCGCAGCTCGGCGTCGCGTTCCAGGAACGCCGCGAGACGCTCCAGCACGTCGTCGAGGATCCCGCCGGCCTCGCCGGCGCGCACCATCGCGACGTCCAGACGCGCGAAGACGCGCGGGCGCCGGGCGAGCGCCTCGCTCAGCGCGTCGCCGTGCTCGACCTCCGCAAGCACCGCCTGCAGCGCCTCGCGCAGCGCGGCGTCGCGGCAGCGCTCGATCGTCACCGTCAGCGCGCGGCGGATCGGCACGCCGGCGCGGATCAGCGTCGAGAACGCGCGAAAGAACGCGAGCAGCGCCCGCCGCGAGGGCCGGCCCAGCCCGAGCCGCCGGCGGACGCCGCCCGCCAGCGCGTGCTCCCGCTCCACGCCGGTGACGAACAGCGCGCGCGTGCGCAGGTTCGCCAGCACCGCCTCGAGCGAAGGCGCTTCGAGCGATCCGCGCACGAGCTCGCCGCTCGCCGTCCGCGCCGTGTAGCGATAGAGGCCCGCGCTCATCGCGCCGCTTCGTACGCCCGGATCTCGGCGGGCCGCGTCGCCGCGGCGCGCGCGTCGGCGAGCGACACCTCACCGCGCACGACGAGCTCCGCGAGGTGCGTCTCGAGCGTCTGCATCCCGGACGCGCGGCCCGTGACGATCGCGTTGCGCAGCTGATGCGTCTTGCCTTCGCGCACGAGCGCTCGCACGGCGTCGGTTCCGGTGAGGACTTCCGCCGCCGCCCGGCGCCCCTGCGCGTCGTGGCGCGGAACGAGACGCAGCGCCACGATTCCGGCCAGGACCGCCGCGAGCTGCGAGCGCACCTGCGCGTGCGCCTCGGCGGGAAACGCGTCGACGATCCGGTCGACGGTCTGCGGCGCGTCGTTCGTGTGCACCGTGGCGAACACGAGAAGCCCGGTCTCGGCGGCGGTCAGCGCGGCTTCCATCGTGGCGCGGTCGCGCATCTCGCCGATGAGGATGACGTCCGGGTCGGCGCGCAGCACGCCGCGCAGCGCTTCGGCGTAGTCCGGAACGTCGCGGCCGATCTCGCAGTGCGTGATCAGCGAGCGAATCGGCGCGTGCACGTACTCGACCGGATCTTCGACCGTGACGATGTTTCGCGCGCTGCCGCGATTGACCCGGTCGACGAGCGCCGCGAGGGCGGTCGTCTTCCCGCTCCCCGTCGGGCCGGTGAAGAGCACGAGCCCGGACGCGCGATCGGCGAACGACGCGACGGCGGCGGGCAACCCCAGCGCGTCGAGCTCGGGGAGATGCTCGGCGAGCAGGCGGATCGCGACCCGCGTGCCGCCCCCGTGGCGGAATGCGTGGACCCGATACGGCGCGGCGTCGCCGCCGCGCATCGCAGCGCCGTCGCCGGCCCCGCGCGCGTCGAGCCGTGCGAGCTGCTCGGCGCTCAGCACGGCGTGGAGAAACTCGCGCAGCCCCGCATCGTCCACGCCGGGGCCGTCGAGGGCGAGGAGACGGCCGTCGATGCGCAGCGCGGTCCGATCGGCGCCGCCGAGATGGACGTCGCTCGCGGCGCGGGCGCGCGCGGTTCGGAGCACGTCGGCGACGCGGACGACGCCCAGGCTCATCGCGGCTCCCCGACGACGCGCCGCAGCTCGGCGAACGAGGTCGTTCCGGCGAGAACCTTCGCGCGCCCGTCGGCCGGCATCGGCGCGTAGCCGTTGGCCGCGGCGAGCGCCGCGATCCGGCCGCTCGGCGCACCGGAGGCGATCGCATCGCGCAGCGCATCGTCGACGTCGAGCAGCTCGTAGACGGCGGCACGCCCGAGATAGCCCGTCCCTTCGCACGCCCTGCACCCGCGCGCCACGAACCACTGCTCGCGCGTGGTGCGAAGCGCGGCCCGGAGCTCGTCCGGGATGGGCTCCGGCGCGCGACACCGTTCGCACAGCCGGCGCACGAGCCGCTGTGCGACGATCGCTCCGGCGGCGGCGGCGAGCGCGTGCCGCGCGACGCCCAGCTCGACGAGCCGGTCGATCGCGCGCGGCGCGTCGTTGGCATGCAGCGTCGCAAAGACCGTCTGTCCGGCGAGCGCCGCCGAGATCGCGACCGAAGCCGTCTCCGCGTCACGCATCTCGCCGACCATCACGACGTTCGGGTCCTGCCGCATGAGCGCGCGCAGGACGACCGGAAACGTCAGCCCGGCGCGCGGATGGACCTGCGTCTGCGCGACGCCCGGCAGGCGCATCTCGATCGGATCCTCCACCGAGCACACGTTGCGCGAGGCCGCGTCGAGCCGCGCCAGCGACGCGTACAGCGTCGTCGTCTTTCCGCTCCCCGTCGGTCCCGCGACGACGACGAATCCCCACGGCGCGCGCAGCGCGCGCTCGTACCGCGAGAGCATCTCGGCCGGCATGCCGAGCGCCGCGAGATCCGGGGCGGCCGCGTGCCGGTCCAACAAGCGAACGACGAGCTTCTCGCCGTCGATGGTCGGCACCGAGGCGACGCGCGCGTCGATGGTCCGGCCGTCGTGCACGATCGCGCAGCGGCCGTCCTGCGGCTGCCGGCGATCGGAGATGTCCATCCCCGCGATCAGCTTCAGACGCGAGGTGAAGGCGCCCAGCAGGCGGGCCGGTATCGTCTCGATCTCGCGCAGGATTCCGTCGACGCGCACGCGCACGCGGCCGCCGTGCTCGTGCGGCTCGACGTGAACGTCGCTCGCGTGCAGCGCCGCGGCGCGGGCGAGGACCGCATCGACCGCGCGCACCGCCGGCGCATCGTCCGCGCCGCGCATCTCGGCGGTCGCGTCCGGATAGGCGCCGCGAAGCTTCGCCCGGATCGCGTCGCGATCCAGCGAAATCGCGCGCACCGGCGTCCGTGCCGCCGCGCGCAGCGCATCGAGGACGGTCGCGTCCTGCGTGTCGGCGAGTGCGACGGTCAGTATCCCGTCGCTCAGCCGTACGGGAAGCGCATCGTAGCGAAACGCCACGCTGCGCGGGAGACGCGCCGCCGCCGCCGGTTCGACGACCGGCTCGGCAGGCGTCGTCGACGCCGTTGCCACACCCATGCGTCACGTTTCGGACGCTCGCGCGCAAACAAGAGGCAACATTCGGCGCGCAAAATTAAAGTTTCATAACGTTCGCCGCACCGCGCCGCCGAATGCCGGCGCGCGCGGCGAACGATCAGCGGCGCAGGTGCGCCGTCGTACCGCCGCTGGGAACTTCGAGGACCGCGGCGACGTACGGCTCGTTCGCGGGAACGTTCACGGTGACGTCGTTGCCGAAGAGCGTGACGGTCGGCGAGCCTGGCGACTCGCGCGGAACCGTCGAGTAGACCCAGCCCTCCGCCGAGAGCGACGCATTGTAGTACGCCGCCACGAGGATGTCCGACGCCGGAGGTGCGGTCGCGAGCGTCAGCGAGAGCGTCGGCTGCTCGACGAACGTCACCGCGGCCGACGGCACGAGCGTGATGTAGAGGAGCGCCGTCGGCGCACCGCCGGTCGTCGGGTCGGGCGGGAACGTCGGCACGGGCACGGGCGGGATGAGGCTCGTCGTCTCCGCGATCGCGAGGCTCGCGTTGCCGCCGCTCGGCGCGAGCGCGATGGTCCCGCTGTTGCCTTCGTACGCGGCCAGCGTCTGCGACGCCGCGATGTCGTAGAGCGTCGCCGTCGCGCCGGGAAACGGCGTCGGCGTCACGGTCGGCGTCGCCGTCGGCTGCACGGGCGGCGGCGCGACGCTGCCGCCTCCACCGCCGCCGCCGCCGCCGCAGCCCCCGAGAAGCGACGCGGCGGCGAGCACCGCGACCGGCAGGGTCCGCGCGAAGAAGCAGGAGCGCACGATCCCGGCCCTTCCGTGCCGGCGCAAGCCGTCCTGGCAAACCAGCCGGGGCGTCAGTGCCGCAAGCCGCCGGGCGTCGCGGCCGCGGCCGTCGCCTTCACGGCCCGCGCAGACCGAAGGCGTTCGCGAGCAGCTCGTACGACCGCGTTCGCGCGGCGTAGTCCGAGACGATCGTCAGCACCATCGCCTCGTCCGCGCCGTGCGCGGCCGCGACGGTCTCGATGCGATCTCGTACCGCCGAGGGCGCACCCAGCGCGAGCCGCCGGCGGTTGTACGCGATCTCGTCCTGCTCGTACACGTTGCGCCGGTAGCCGCGGGCCTCGTCGAGCGAGGGAACGGGCAAGTCGACGCCGCGCCGGATCCGCAGCCGCCACAGATCCAGCGCGAGCGCGAGCGTCTCCGCTTCTTCCGGCGTCTCCGCGACGATCGCCGCCAGCGCCAGGATGACGCGCGGCTCGGCGGCGCGTCGCGACGGACGGAAGTGCCGCCGGTACATGCGCGTGATCTGCTCGGCGTCGCCGCTGATGAAGTGCGCGAACGCGAACGGCAGTCCCATCTCCGCCGCGAGCGCGGCGCTGTAGTCGGACGATCCCAAGAGCCACACCTCGGGCGCGCTCTCGCCGCTCGGCATCGCGACGAGCTTCGCATCGGGATGCTCCGGCGGCAGCGTCCCGTCGAGGAAATCGCACACGTCACGCACCTGCGCGGGGAAGCGCGCGACGTCGCGCGATTCGAGCGCGTCGGAGACGCGCCGCGAGCCGCCCGGCGCGCGGCCGATCCCGAGGTCGATCCGTCCCGGCGCGAGCGCTTCGAGCATGCGAAACGCCTCCGCCACCTTCAGCGCAGCCTGATGCGGCAGAAGCACGCCGCCGCTGCCGATGCGGATCCGCGTGGTCTCCGCGCTCAGCCGAGCCAGCAGCACCTCCGGTACCGGGTCGGCGAGCCCGCGCATCGCGTGGTGCTCGGCCAGCCAGTAGCGCGCGTAGCCGAGCCGCTCCGCGTCGCGCGCGAGCTGCAGCGTTGCCGCCACCGCGTCGCGCGGCTGAGCGCCCGCGACGACCGGCGACTGATCGAGGATCCCGAGCGGAAGCGCCACCCGACGAACCGTGTCCGGCCGCGTTACGCCGAAGGGCGGATGAGGACGAGCGCGATGTCGTCGAACGCGGTCGCCGGACCGACGTCGCGCAAGATGCGGTCGGCGAGCTCGTCGATCCCGGCGCCGGGCGTCGCCGCGACCTCCGCCAACTTCGCCAAGGCGGCCTCGAGCGGCGCGTCGCGCCGCTCCACCAGACCGTCGGTGAACAGCACGAGCAGATCGTCCGCGGCCAGCGTGAACGCGTGCGCGGTCGGGACCTGCTCTTCGATGCCGAGAAGCGCTCCGCCGAAGGGCAGATACCGCGCGGCGCCGTTCGTGACGAGAAGCGGCGGAAGATGCCCCGCGTTCGCGACCTCGCACGCCCCGTCGGCGCCGTCGTAGACCGCGCAGCACGCGGTCGCGGTGACGTCCGGGTGGAACCGGCACAGCAGTCGGTTCAGCCGCTCGATCGTCGCGGCGGGACCGTGGCCTTCGAGCAGGTACGAGCGGATCGCCGTTCGCAGCTGCGCCATCACCATCGCGGCCTCGAGCGAATGTCCGACGACGTCGCCGATCGCGAACGCCACGCGATCGCCGCCGAGCGAGAAGATTTCGTAGAAGTCGCCGCCGACCTCGACGTGCTGCGCGCTCGCCTCGTAGCGCGTCGCGAGCTGCAGCTTCGGCAGATCCGGAACCGCGTCCGGCAGCAAGTTCCGCTGCAGCATGAGCGCGATCTGCCGCTCGACGTCGTAGGAGCGGACGTTGCGCAGCGCGATGTTGGCGGCGCGCGCGTACTGCGCGAGAACGACGTCGTCCTCGTCCGACGTGCGGCCGGCGTGAACGACGGCGATCGTGCCGCGCTGGCCGTCCGGTGCATCGAGCGGCGCCCACAGCTGCGACCTCGCCCCGGAGCGCCCGCGCAGCTGATCGACCGCATCGGCGGTGCACGGCCGTGCCGCCGCGGCGATCTCCGGCGCGGCGTCGGCGCGCAGGCACGAACCGCCGAGCGCCAGCGCGACGGACACCGCCGCGTCGAACAGCACGGCCGCCTCGGACGCGATCGTCTCGACGAGCGTCGGCAGGGCGCGCGCCTGGTTCAGCGCGAGCGTCGCTTCGTTGAGGCGCCGCAGGCGGCGGGCGAGCCGGATCGCCGTTCGCTGCGCTTCGGCGCCGCGGAGCAGCGCGCCGACCGTCGCGACGAGCTCCTCGCGCTCCACGGGTTCGACCAGATAGCCGTCCGCGCCGCGGCGCAGCCCCTCCGAGCGGTCCGCGGGCCGCACGGACGTCGCCGAGACGTGGAGAACCGGAACGAACGGGCGCGTCGCCTTGATCGCTTCGCACACTTCGTAGCCCGACATGTCGGGAAGGTGCACGTCGCACACGACGAGGTCGAACCGGTCCGCGTCGACGGTCTCGAGCGCCTCGTATCCCGTCCTCGCCTCGCGAACGTCGTGACCCGCCCGGCGCAGCCAGGTCGCGATGACGAACCGGCTGCTCTCGCTGTCGTCGACGATGAGGACGCGTGCCGGCGGCGGCGCGGGGGTGACGCTCATCGCGTGGGTGCGCCGCACGCCTCGGTGACGGCTTGCAGCACGAGGCTCCGGGTGATCGTCGCCTTCGAGAGCGCGGCCACGCTGCCGAGCGCGGCGTCGTTCTTCAGTCCCAGCTCCATCGAGGTCACGATCACGACGGGCATCCCGTGCAAGTCGGGGTCGGCGTTCTTCTGCGCGAGCACCGCGCTGCCGTCCATGTCGGGCATGCGTACGTCGAGAAACGCGAGCGAAGGTCGCGCCTCGCGCATCAGCCGCAAGCCTTCCGTTCCGCCGCTCGCTTCCAGCACGTTCCGCGCGATGCCCTGCAGCATCACGCGAAGCACGGTGCGAAACGCGGCGTCGTCGTCGACGATCAGCACGGTGTCGACGACGATGTCCGCGACGTCCGCTTTCGCAGGCGACGTCGCGGCGCGGAGCATCGGCTGCCACAGCACGGGCAGCCGAACCGTGAACGTGCTGCCCTCTCCGAGCGCGCTCTGCAGGCTGAGCCGGCCGCCGAGCATCTCGACGACGCGCCGCGCGTACGGCAGCCCGAGACCCGTCCCTCTGCGCTCGGCTTGGAGGGCGCCGCGCACTTGAAAGAACTCTTCGAAGACGCGCGGCTGGTCCGCCGGCGCGATCCCGATCCCGGTGTCCGCGACCGCGATCTCGACTTCGAAGCCTTCCCGGCGACGGGCCGTCACGCGGATCGAGCCCGCCGTCGTGAACTTCACCGCGTTCGTCAGCAGGTTCCGCAAGGCTTGCGTCAGCAGCGTGCGATCCGTCTCCAGCGGCCCGACTCCCGTTGCGTCGAACGCGAGCTCGACGCGCGGGCGCAGCAGCGGCCGCAGCGCGCCGCGCAGCTCGCCGAGCAGCGCTTCGAGGTCGACCCGCGCGACGATCGGCTCCAATCGTCCCGATTCCGCTTTCGCGAGATCCAGCAGATCGTTCACCAGGGTCGACAGCTCCGTGCCGGACCGCAGCATCAGATCGATCTGCTTGCGCTGTTCGTCGCTCAACGGATCGCCGTCGGGCTCGAGCAGCAAACCGCCCAGCGCGAGCAGCGAGTTCACCGGGCCGCGCAGCTCGTGGCTGACGTTTGCGAGGAATCGGCTTTTCGCTTCGCTGGCCTCGCTGAGGCGAACCGTTTTGTCGTCCAGCTCGGCGTACAGCGCGACGACGCCGCGGTTCGTCTCGTCGAGCTCGTCCGTGAGCTGCGCGTACATCGCCATGACGCCGCGGTTCGTTTCCTGCAGCTCCGCGTTGAGCCGGACCAGCTCGTCCTGCTTGGCGCGGAGCTCGTCGAGCGTTCCGACGAGGTCGGCGTTCTCACGCTGCAGCTGCTCCATCGGCCCGGACGGCGCGGCCGTGCGCAGCAGCTGCGCGCGCACGTCGGCGGGCTCGACCGTTCCGGCACGCACCGGGGGGCGCACCAGGGTGACGGTGAGCCCCTCGGGGCCGGGAGCGTCGCCGACCGCGACGTCGTCGAGCAGTCTGCGGGCCGCGCCGAGTCCGCTGTTCGGCGGCCCGGTCAATGCCGCGCGGGGGAAGCGTTCGATCCGGACGACGAGCGCGCCGTCGGCGCGCAAGGTGAACTCCGCGCGCGCGCCGCCGCCGTGCGCGACGGCTTCGCGGCCGAGCTCGCTGAGCGCGGTGGCGAAGCGGACTTGATTCGCCTCGTCGCAGCCCAGCGCCGAGCAGGCCACGCGGCCGTGGTGCCGCAGCGCGAAGACGTGATCCGGCACGTCCAGCGGGATACGCCAGATTCGCTCGCTCACGACGCCTTCGCGACGATCACCGAAGCGTCGTCGTGCCGGATCCCCGCGTCCCGCAGCAGCGTCGCGGCGGAAAGCTCGGGATCGCGCCGGCGCAGCCCCGGATAGGCGTTCAGGTCCCACTTGCTCGTCAAGCCGTCGGAGTGCAGCACGACGAGCGCGCCCTCCTGAAACGGGACCGTCTGTTCGGGTGCCTCCTTCGCGCGCGCGCCGACGATGCCGGGGCGCCCCAGGAGCGCGCGCCGCCGCTCGCCGTCGTCCAGCCAGACGGCGACGTTGCCGATGCCCGCGAACGCGAGCGTCCCCGCGTCGCGATCGATGCGCACGACGCTGGCCGCCGCGCCGCGCGTCGAACGCAGCGCGCCGTCGAAGCGCTGCAGCAGCCGGGCAGGGCTCTCGTCGGCGCTCGCCTCGGCGAACGAGCGCAACGCCTCGTGCGCGGCGGCCGCCGCGAGCGGGCCGTGTCCGAGCCCGTCGACGAGCACGAGCGTCGTCGCCGTTCCGCCGTTCCGCACGGCGCACGCGTCTCCGCACACCGGCTGCCCGTGCATCGCGCGGGTCAGCATGCCGACCGGTGCGGGTGCGCCGGGCGGCTCGCCGGGCCAGAACGTCGCGACCATCGCCGTTCCGCGCCCGGGAACCGAGTGCGCGTCGAAACGGCTCGCCAGCCGGATCACCGCGCCCAACCCGATGCCCAGCGTCCCGCGCGTCGACCGGCCGTCGGATGCGAGCGCGTCGAGATCTGCCATCCCGGGTCCGGCGTCGAGCGCGATCAGCTCCACCGCCGCGCGGTCGCCGCAGCGCCGCACGCGTAACGCGATCGCTCCGTGCTCGGCATGTCGCGCGAGGTTCGTGCCGAGCTCGGTTCCCGCGATCGCCACCTCGCCGGCGCGGTGCTCGTCGAATCCCAGGCGCTTCGCGAGGCCGGCCGCGGAGCGCCGGACGCGCCCGGCGGCGCTGAGGTCCTCGACGGGGATCCATTCGAGGTCCTGGACCGTGCTCAGCGTTTCCATTTGGTCACGGAGACGCGCGTACCCGTACCCCGGCTCGTCTCCAGCTCGAACTCGTCGACGAGACGCCGGCTGCCCGACAGGCCCAGACCGAGCCCGCCGGCCGTGCTGTTCCCGCCGGCCAGCGCGCGCTCCACGTCCGCGATCCCCGGCCCGTCGTCGACGAACGTCGCGCGTATCCCGGTGCGGACGCCGTTGACCACGCGCTCGAGCCGCGCGCTGCCGCCGCCGCCGTGGACGAGCGTGTTGCGCGCGAGCTCGCTCGCCGCGGTGACGAGCTTCGTCTGGTCGACGATCGAGAGCGCTGCCGCGATCGCCAGCGCGCGCACGGCCTGCCGCACGCGGACGACGTCCGCGTCGCTTGCGATCTGCAGCTGTTGAGCGGGGGCGGCCGCGCTAACGAGGGACATGGCCGGCACCATCCACGGACGCCTGCCACGCCGCGTCCTCGCCGGTACCGAAGTCCGCGAACACCGACAGCTCGCGCAGCAGCTCGAAGCCCTTCTCCGCGTTGAGCGCCGTGCGCACGCCGCCGAGCGAGAGCCCGAGCTCGGTCAGCGTGATCGCGACCGCGGGACGCATCCCGACGACGACCGTCTCGGCGTCGAGCACGCTCGACATCGAAGCGATCGTCGAAAGCATCCGGCCGATGAAGCTGTCGACGATCTCGAGCCCGGAGATGTCGATGATCACGCCGCGCGCCGACGTCTCCACGATCCGCGCGGAGAGGTCCTGCTGCAGCGCGAGCGTCGTCTCGTCGCTCAAATCGAAGGCAATCGAGACGATGAGGACCTGACCGACTTTGAGGATCGGTACGCGCTCGCTCACGCCGTCTTGGCGATCTTTCGAATCTCCAGCCCCGCGCGCTGCAGCGTGAGCCGCAGCGCATCGGCGAGCGTCGCTTTGGTCGCGATGTCGCCGAACTCGATGCCGAGCGCGACGATCGTCTGCGCGATCTGCGGCCGGATCCCGGAGATGACGCACTGCGCGCCCATCAGACGCGCCGCGACGACGGTGTTCAACAGGTGCTGCGCGACCTGCGTGTCGACGGCGGGGACGCCGGTGATGTCGATGATCGCGTGCGCGCTGCCGGTGGAGACGAGCGTCTGCAGGAGCGACTCCATCACGACCTGCGTGCGCGCCGAATCCAGGGTCCCGACGAGCGGGACGGCGACGATGCCGTCCCAGACCTTGACCACCGGCGTCGACAGCTCGAGCAGCTGCTCCGCCTGATTGGTGATCACCGACTCGCGCGTCTGCGCGTAGGCCTCGAACGTCACCAGGCCGAGGTCGTCGAGCATGCGCGACAAGCCGGCGATCTCGCCCAGCGCACTCGGCTCGCGTTCCGAGATCGTCGAGATGACCGCGTCGCGCAGCATGAAGATGGCGAGCGCGGTTTCGGACGGCGTGAATCCCTGGCGGGCGCGGCTCCGCGAGTACTCCGCGAGCATCGCGCGCAGCTCGTCGAGCTGTCCGTCGGACACGTCGCTCGCGCCGCCGTTCAGCGCGCTCGCGAGCGCGTCGAACATCGGCTCGAGCTCTTGCTCGACCTCGGCCGACGTCCGGCGCCCGCGCGTCTTCGTGACGACCGTGTCGAGCCACCGGCGCACGATCGTCTGCCGCTGCTCGGTGAGAACGGCGGCGATGCGCTTCGCTTCTATCTGGGTCGCCATGGTCGCGCGTACGTTTGACGCGACCGGGGAAGGGCCTCCGCCGTCGACGAGCAAGCCGCCGAGCGGGCGCACCGCATCGCGGCGCCGCGCTTCGCGCGCGGCGCCGCGACACGAGCGTCGCGTTCCGTCAGGGTTTGATCGCGACGGCGAGCACGTCCGGCGAGACGAACTGCTCGAAGCGCTTGAAGTTGTCCGCGAACAGCCCTGCGAGATGCTTCGCCTGTTCGTCGTACGCGTGCTGGTCGGCCCACGCGTTGCGCGGGTTCAGCACCTCCGCCGGCACGTCGGGAACGCTGGCCGGAATCGCGAGACCGAAGAACGGCTCGGTCTCGTAGCCGACGCCGTTGAGACGGCCTTCGATCGCCGCGTTGACCATCGCGCGCGTGTACGCGATCTTCATCCGCGAGCCGACGCCGTAGCCGCCGCCGGTCCAACCCGTGTTGACCAGCCAGCACGTCGCCTGATGCTTTTCGATGCGCTCGCCGAGCAGCTTCGCGTACACCGTCGGATGATGCACCATGAACGGTGCGCCGAAGCAGGTGGAGAACGTCGCCTGCGTCCCCTGGACGCCGCGCTCGGTGCCCGCGACCTTCGCCGTGTAGCCGGAGAGGAAGTGGTACATCGCCTGCTGCGGCGTGAGCTTCGCGATCGGCGGCAGGACGCCGAACGCGTCGGCGGTCAGCATCACGATCGTCTTCGCGTGCCCGCCCATCCCGCTCTTCACGAAGTTCGGCAGGAACGAGACCGGGTACGCCGAGCGCGTGTTTTCGGTCTTCGACGCGTCGTCGACGTCCAGGGCGCGCGTCTCCGGATCGAGCGCGACGTTCTCCAGGACCGTGCCGAAGCGATGCGAGGCCGCCCAGATCTCCGGCTCTTGCTCGCGGCGGAGCTTGATCATCTTCGCGTAGCACCCGCCCTCGAAGTTGAACACGCCGTCGGCGGACCAACCGTGCTCGTCGTCGCCGATCAGCGGACGGTGCGGATCGGACGAGAGCGTCGTCTTCCCGGTGCCCGAGAGGCCGAAGAAGATCGCGACGTCGCCGTCGTGCCCGACGTTCGCCGAGCAGTGCATCGAGAGCACGTCGCGCAGCGGCATCAGGTAGTTCATCACCGTGAACACCGACTTCTTCGTCTCGCCGGCGTAGCGCGTGCCGCCGATCAGGATCAGCCGCTTCGCGAGGTTGACGAGGATGAACGTCCCGGAACGCGTTCCGTCGCGCGACGGGTCCGCTTCGAACAGCGGGACGTTCAGCACGGTGAACTGCGGGGCGAAGGTCTCATCGCCGTCCGCCGTGTCGATGAAGAGGTCGCGCGCGAAGAGGCTGTGCCAGGCGAACTCGGTGACGATACGGACCGGCAGCCGGTAGCGCGGATCGGCCCCGACGTAGCAGTCCAGCGCGAAGACGTCCTTGCCGCGCAGATACTCCCCGACTCGAGCGAGGAGCGCGTCGAAGCGCGCCGCGTCGATCTCCTGGTTGTTGGACCAGTCGATGTGCGTCTCGCTGCCCGGCTCCCGCACGAAGAACTTGTCCTTCGGCGAGCGGCCGGTGTGCTTGCCGGTGTCGGCGCAGAGCTGCCCGTCCGCGCCGAGGATCGCCTCACCGCGGCCCAGAGCCTGCTCGTAGAGCTGGGGGACGCTCTGGTTGCGATAGACCGTCCGGACACCGCTGAGGCCGAGGGCGCCCAAATGGTGTTCGAAGGACTGGGATGGATTCGGTAGCGTGAGAATGGGCCTGCACCTCGTGCCGGGAGAAAGCGGCAGAGTTCGCGGACGCGGAACCGCCGGCCTCGTATGAACGAGCTGTTCACCGTGCGTGCGCCCGGCGACGCATTCGCGGCTCTTGCGCGTTCTTGTTCCCCCGTCGCGCGGCGGGATATCGTCCTGTTGGACGCCTCCCTCGGGCGAGTGCTCGCCGCGGACGTCGTCGCGGCCGAAACGCTGCCCGCGTTCGCGCGCTCGACGATGGACGGGTACGCGGTCCGCGCCCGCGATACGCACGGCGCCTCCGAGCAGTCCCCTGCGTACCTGCGCCTGGCGGGCGACGTCCCGACCGGCGTCGTCCCCGCACTCGTGACGGGCGAGCGCGAGGCCGTCCGCATCCATACCGGCGCCATGATCCCGACCGGCGCCGACGCGGTCGTCATGGTCGAAGACACGAACCTGCGCGGCGAGGAGGTCGAAGTGCTCGCCGCCGCCGCCGAGGGCGAGAACGTCCTGACGATCGGCGAAGACGTGCGCGCCGGCGCGGTCGCGGTCCGCGGCCGGAGGCGGCTGCGCCCCGCGGAATGCGGCGGTCTCGCGGCCCTCGGCGTGACGAGCGTCGAGGTCTACGGGCGTCCGCGCGTCGCGATCCTCTCGACGGGCGACGAGGTCGTCCCGGCCGGCGCGACTCCCGGTCCGGCGCAGGTCCGCGACGTGAACGGCACGACGCTCGAAGCGGTGGTGCGCGAGGCCGGCGGCGAGCCGGCGGCGTGCGGGATCGCCGCCGACGACGAGGCCGCGCTCGCCGCGGCCGCGCGCGCGGCGCTCGACGCCGCCGACATGCTCGTGCTCTCCGCGGGATCGTCGGTCTCGGTGCGCGATCTCACCGCCAAGGTGGTCGACGAGCTGGGCCGCCCCGGCGTGCTCGTCCACGGCATCGCGATCAAGCCCGGGAAGCCGACCGTGCTCGCGCTCTGCGACGGCAAACCGGTCGTCGGGCTCCCGGGAAATCCGGCCAGCGCGCTCGTCGTCGCCTGGCGGATCGTGCGCCCGCTGGTGCGGCTGCTCGGCGGCGAACGGGTCGCGCACGACGGCCGCGACGAGGCCGGCGAGCTCGACGCGATCCTCGATCTGCCCGTGCCCTCGCGTCCCGGACGCGAGGACTACGTCCCCTGCACGCTGGCCCGCGACGCCGCCGGCGCGCTGCACGCCGTCCCGGTGTTCGGGGCCTCGAATCTGATCTTCACCCTCGTGCGCGCCGACGCGCTCATCGCCGTCCCCATCGACCGCAGCGGCATTCCGGCCGGGGAAACGGTCCGCGTGGTGATCCCGTGAGCCCGCGCACGATGTTCCTTCACGACGTGCCGCTGGAGCAGGCGCGCGGCGCGTTCGAGGACGCGCTGCGCCGCGCGGGCGTGCGCAACGACGCGACCGAGACGCTCGCGCTCGACGACGCGCTCGGCCGCGTCACGTCCGCACCGGCGCTCGCGCGGCTCTCCTCGCCGCACTACCATGCGTGCGCGATGGACGGGATCGCCGTCGTCGCGGCGCGGACCGCGGCGGCGCGCGAGACGGCGCCGCTCGAGCTGGAGCTCGGGCGCGACGCGCACGTCGTCGACACCGGCGATCCGCTGCCCGACGGCTTCGATGCGGTCGTCCCCATCGAGCAGGTGGAGCCGCGCGGCGCGACGCGCGTCGCGATCCGCGCCGCCGTCGCGCCGTTCCAGCACGTGCGCGCGATCGGCGAGGACGTCGTGGCGAGCGAGGTCGTCGTCCCCGCGCGGCGCCGGCTGGGGCCGGCCGATCTGGCCGCGTGCGCCTCGGCGGGAGTCGACCGGCTCGAGGTCGTGCGCCGGCCGCGCGTCGCGGTGATCACGACCGGCGACGAGCTGGTCGACGTGACGGCCGCGGCGCCGCGCGCGGGCGACATCCTCGACTCCAATGCGGTGCTGCTCGCCGCCGCCGCGCGCGCGTACGGCGGCGACGTCACGGTGCGCGAGCGCGTTCGCGACGATCGCGACGCGATCGAAGCGGCGGTCGGGCGCGCGGTCGCAGCGTGCGACGTCGTCGTCGTGAACGCGGGCTCGTCGGCAGGGCGCGACGACTACACGGCGAGCGTCTTCGCTCGCTTCGGCGAGGTCGTCGTCCACGGCGTCGCCGTCCGTCCCGGACACCCGCTCGTGCTCGCCGTCGCGCGCGACGCGCGCGTGCCGCTGCTCGGGATCCCCGGCTATCCGGTCAGCGCCGCGATCTGCGCGGATCTCTTCCTGCGGCCGCTGCTCGAGCGGCTCGGGCGCCGCGACCCCGCGGAGCCGCGCGAAATCGAAGTCGAGCTGACGCGCAAGCTGTTCTCGCCGCTGGGCGAGGACGAGTACGTGCGCGCCGTCGCGGCGCGCGTCGACGGACGGCTGGTCGCGACGCCGCTGCAGCGCGGCGCCGGCGTCATCACCTCGCTCTCGCGCGCGAACGCGCTGATCACGATCCCGCGCTTCAGCGAAGGCGTCCGCGCCGGCGCGCGCGTTCCGGCGCGCGCGTTGCGGCCGCTGGCCGCGATCGAACGGACGCTGCTCGCGGTCGGAAGCCACGACGTCGCGCTGGATCTGCTGGCGGGACGGCTCGCCGACGACGAGATCGAGCTGGTCTCCGCGCACGTCGGCAGCATCGCCGGCTTGGCCGCGCTGCGCGATCGTTCGGCGCACGTCGCCGGGACGCACGTGCTCGATCCGGCGACCGGCACGTACAACGACGTCGCCGTGCGGCGCTACGGGCCGCCGGTCCCGGTCGCGCTGGTGCGGCTCGCCGAGCGCGATCAGGGACTCGTCGTCGCGCGCGGCAACCCGCTCGGGATCGCTTCGCTGGGCGACGTCGCGCGCAAGCGCGCGCGCTACGTCAACCGCCAGCGCGACGCGGGGACGCGCATCCTGCTCGACGCGCTGCTCGCCCGCGAGGGCATCGCGCCGGACGGCCTCGACGGCTACGAGCGCATCGAGTTCTCGCACCTCGCCGTCGCCCAGCTCGTCGCCGCGGGAAGCGCGGACGCGGCGCTCGCGATCCGCGCCGCCGCCCGCGCGTTCGGTTTGGATTTCGTGCACGTCGCATGGGAGCCGTACGAGCTCGCGCTGCCCGCCTCGACGCTCGAGGAGCCGCGCATCGCGCGACTCGTGGCGGCGCTGCGCGAGCCCGCGTTCCGCGCCGAGGTGGAAGCTCTCGGCGGCTACGACTGCTCGCGCGCCGGCGAGATCCGCATCGTCGAGCCCGACGCCGACGCGGCCGCGGCCGTCACGGCGGGCGCTGCCGCGGCGCGCAACGGCGGTGCCGCATGATGCGGGTCGAGCTGTTCGGGATGGCGCGCGCGATCGCGGGCGCCTCGCACGTCGAGCTCGCCGTCGACGGCCCGGTCGACCTGCGCGAGTTCGTGCGCGCGCTCGCCGACGCGGTCCCGGGCCTGGTCCCCGACGTCGTCGCGCCGTCGCGGGACGCGTTCGTCGAGCCGAACCTGCTGCTGCTCGACGGCCGGCGCGCCGTGCGCGACGGCGAGCGCTTCGACCGGAACGACAATCCCTGCGTGCTCTTCCTGGCGAGCGGCGGATGACGTACGCCGGTCCGCGGGACCTGCTCGAGATCGACCTCACGCGGCGCACGTGGCGCCGGACGCCGCTCGGCGACGACGTGTTCGCCGACGCGCTGGGCGGGGTCGGGCTCGCGGTGCGGCTCATCGACGAGCGCGTGCGCGGACCGCTCGATCCGCTGGGTCCGGAGAACCCGATCGTCGTCGCGGCCGGGCCGTTCGCCTCGACGCCGGTCCCGGCCGCCAACAAGCACGCGCTGGCGACGATCTCTCCGCTGACCGGGCTGCTGAACGAAGGCCTTTCGTCGAGCCATTTCTCGGCGGTGCTGCGCCGCTGCGGCCTCGCCGCGATCGTCGTCACGGGCGCCGCGGACGCGTGGACGACGGTCGCCGTCGACGGCGACCGCATCCGCTTCGAGGACGCGTCGTCGCTCGCCGGGCGCTCGGCGCGCGACACGACGAAGGCGATTCGCGAGGCCTACGGCGACCGTTCGGTGCGCGTGTGCGCGATCGGCGCGGCGGGCGAGCGCGGCGTGCGGTTCGCCGCGGTCGAGAACGACGGGCGCCAGGCCGGGCGCGGCGGCACCGGCGCGGTGTTCGGGGCGAAGAAGCTCAAGGCGATCGTGCTGCGCGGGCGCGGCGACGTCGCGATCGCCGATCCCGAGGCGACCGCCGCGTTCGCGAAGATGCTGCGCGAGCGCGCGCTCGGACCGAAGACGACGAAATACCGCGTCCTCGGCACCAGCGCGAACCTGCGCGTGCTGCAGCGCATGGGGCAGCTCCCGACGCGCAACTTCGGCGCGGCGCAGTTCGACGGTGCCGAGCGCGTCACGCCGGAGCGCGCGCGCGAGTCGAAGGAGACGTACGTCGAGCTGCGCGCCGGCTGCGCCGGGTGTCCCGTGCAGTGCGAGCACTTGTACGTGCGCAAGGACCGCGATCGCCGGCGCGCCGCGGCGAGCGAGTACGAGTCGGTGTGGGCGTTCGGACCGAACTGCGGGGTCGACGATCTCGACGCCGTGCTCGACGCGATCGGCCGCTGCGACGAGCACGGGCTCGACACGATCTCGACCGGCTCGGCGATCGCGTTCGCGATGGAGTGCGCGGAGCGCAGCCTCGTCCCGCACGACGCCTTCGGCCCGGAGCTGCGCTTCGGGAACGGCGCGGTGCTGCTGCCGGCGATCGACGCGATCGCCGCGCGGCGCGGCCTCGGCGGCGTGCTCGCGGACGGGGTGCGAATCGCTGCGCGCCGCATCGGCGGCGGCGCCGAGCGCTTCGCGATGCACTGCAAAGGCTTGGAGCTCCCGGGATACGAGCCGCGCGCGCTCCCGACGTACGCGCTCGGCCTCGCGACCTGCACGCGCGGCGCCTGTCACAACCGCGCCGCGACGTACGACAAGGATCTGCGCGATCCGTCGTCCGAGCCGGACGACGCCCGGCGCGCGCGCGACGCGATCGAAGCCGAAGACCGCGCCGTCGCCTGGGACAGCCTCGTGCTGTGCAAGTTCGTGCGCGACTGTTTCGAGGACTTCGACGAAGAAGGGGCGGCGCTGTGGACGGCGGTGAGCGGCGTCCCGCTCGACGGCGCCGGTCTGCGCGCCGCGGCGCAGCGGACGTGGGAGCGCAAGCGCGCGATCAACGCGCGGCTCGGCTGGACGCCGGACGACGACGTGCTGCCCCCGCGCCTCTTCGAGGCGATCGCGCACGGGCCGAACGCGGGCCGGCGGGTCGAGCGCGAACGGCTCGCCGCGCTGCAGATCGAGTACGAGCGGCAGCGCTCGGTGCGCGGCGCACGCGCCGGCGCGACGAACGCCGAGCCGGCTCTCCGCGTCGCTCAGAAGCCGTAGCCGGCGACCTGCTCCTGAACGGCGAGCAGCTTCAGCCCGCCGCCGGGGCCGTCGAGCGCGTACAGCTCGATCACGTACGGCTGTCCCGGCGTCGGCGCGGGAGCCGGCGTGCTCGTGAGAGGCACGACCGCTCCGCTCGTCGTCCCGGCTCCGGCGAAGAACGACGCGGGAGGAGCGGGGATCGCCGAGGTGACGGCGACGTTCACGACGGCGACGGTCGTCTGTGCCCGCTGAGGCGCGGGAACGCTCTGCGCGCCGGGCAGCGTCTGCGGCGCCGCGGTCGTCGCCGGAACGTCGCCGAATCCCACCGAGCGCGCCGGCGTGGATGCGGAGAAGGCGGGCGCGGCATCGTGCGAGATCGCTTCGTCGGACGCCGGCGCGGTCGCGAACGAGGGCTCTCCGTAGAGATAGAACGCCTCCGTTCCGGACGCCGCCGTCCCTCCCAGGACGATCGTCTCGCGCGCCGGGTTCGCGCCGACGTTCGGCGCGATCGTCGTCGTCGCGAGCGCGGGCTGGCCGAAGTACGGTCCCGGCGCGGTCGCGCACTCGGCGCCGGGGCCGCCCTCGGCCACCGAAAGCGCCGCATACGCGGAGACGGTGTGGCTGATGCCGCCCGGGACGGCGAACAGCGGCGAGGCCGTCCCGTACGCGACCGACGCCTGCTGCCCGGTCGCGGTCACCCCGTAGAACGTCTGGTCGACGCAGAAGTCCACCGACGCCCGATCGGGCGAGCCTTGAACGAAGCGCAGCAGCGCGGTGCTCGTGCCGCCCGGCTGCGACGTTCCGCTCGTGCCGCCGCCCCCGTTCGGCGTCTGCGTGAACGGCAGCGACGTGCCGCCGGGGCCGCTCGAGCAGCCGCACGCACCGGCGCCGAACGCCGCGGCGAGCGCGAAGACGATGAGCGAACGAGCCATGCGCTGTCCTTCGAAGGGCATGTCAGAACCGCACCGTGTAGTCGAGCGCTTCGCGGTTCTGACTGAAATCGTAGCTCGGCAGGACGGCGTCGGCGTAGTGCTGGTTGCCGAGCACGAGGTCCAGCGTGCCGCGGGGCAGCGCGTACGTGAACGTCGCGAACGCGTCGGTCTTGCGCTGCGAGATGTTCTGCCCGCGCGTGGTCCCGTACGATCCGGCGTACGTCTGCGTGTTGTAGACGAGCCGGGCGCTCAAGCCGGGGCCGAGCGGGAACCCCAGTGACGGCGCGATCGTCGTGTGCCGCTCGTCGACGTAGTTCGGATAGAACAGCACCGGGGTCGCGCCCGAGGCGAGGTACGCGTTGTCGGCGTTCGTCGCGCCCGCGTCGGCGCTTTGCGAAAGCACGTTGAACGGCACGTACGCGTAGGCGGTCTTGTCGTTGCGGGTGAGCAGCTCGCTCGAGGCCGAGAGGTCGAACGCGAAGCTTCGTCCGCCGACGCGGAACGCGTGCGTCACGTCGAACCCGTAGGCGTCGAATCGCATCGCGACCCCGCTCGCGAAACCGGGACCGTACTCGATCTGGCCGATGCTGTCCGGGACCATCTCGGCGAGGTGCTGCGCGAACAATCGCAACGCGTCGTCGCCGCGCGCCAGCGGCACCTCGACGTGGGCGCCGAAGCCGCGCGTGTTCGGCGCGTACGCGCTGTAGAACTGCGGCCCGCTCGCGACGAACGGGTTGAACACCGGATAGGCGTACGTGTTCGCGGCGTTGCGGCTCGTGCACGACATGCCGGTGCAGCCGGGCAGCACCGCGCGGTCGAACGTCTGATTGATCGCGAGATCGTTCGCGAAGCCGAAGAATCCCGGGAACGCCAGGCCGCGCCAGTAGCCGAACGTGTCGGGCTGCGGCCCGAGATACCGCAGCGGTCCGCCGTCGAAGAAGTCCGGGCCCACCGCCTGATACGTCACGTCGCCGGTCACGCCGCCGACGCCGAAGCGCAGGTCGAGCACCGCGGCGGTGTCGGTGACGGGCGCGACGGTGTACGTGTCGGGGGAGAACTTGCTGAACGCGGCTTCGCCCAGCAGCGTCACGGCCCCGAACGGGATTCGCGCGTCGAATCCCGCGACCGTGTCGCTCTCGGGGCCGAAGCCGTTTCCGAACACCAGCCCCTGCGAAGCGCCCGCGTTGCCGGCATCGAAGATACGGCTGAACGAGAGGCCGATTTCGGCGCCGGGAACGGCGGTGAACCGCTGGTCGATTCGCGCCGTGACGTGCTCGCGTTGATATTGGTAGAGAAAGCCGCCGCCGGCGGCGCTCCCGGGCGGGCCGTAGGTGATCTGCACGATCGTGCCGACCGGCAACGGCGTGCCGAACACGACCGTGTTCGTCTGGTCGATGTAGTACCACGAGCCGGGCGGGATCGGGCAGACGCCGCCGCTGGGCGTCTTTCCGGTCGGCAGGCACAGCGTGCCGTCGACGGCCGAGATGTAGACGGTTCCGAGGCCGGCCTTTTGCGTCAGCGCGACGGAGCTCACGGCCGCGTTGTCGACGACGAACGTGTCGGTGTGCGTGCCGCCCGGGACCGCGGACGGCGTCCCCATCTGAACCGCGCTGCTCTGCGGCGGCGTCACGACGAGGAAGGAGTTGTTCGCCGACGGCGACGCCGCGTACGTGTTGATCGCCGACTGATCGATCAGCGACCACGCGACCTGCACGTGCGTCGAGCTCCCGAGACGGGCGCTCAGCTCGATCCCGTTCTCGTAGGGCTGCACGGGGTTCTGAAATCCCGGGCCCTGCTGCGTCGCGTCCGGCGCTCGATACGTCAGGCCGAGACGCGAGGACTCGAGATCGTCGAGCGTCCCGGCACGAAAGCGCACGTCGCGCAGCGCGCCGAACCGCGCGGCGTTCACGACCAGCGCCGGCTGCACCTGATAGCTGTCGTTCGCGGTGAAGGCCGGGTCGTACTCGAGCACGTGGATCGGCACGGAGATCGAGACGTTCCCGTTCATCGTGTACGTCGGGCTCAGCTTCGCGTCGAAGCGCAGCAGCGTCCCCGGTCCGGGATCGTGCTCGAACGGGTTGTCGTCGGGCGGGCTGGTCAGGAACGCGTCGACGAACGGATCGATCGGGCCGCCCTGGACGTTGTGCGGCACGGTGTCGCGTTGCCGGAACGCACCCTCGGCCGCGAACGCGCCTTCGACGTGAAATGCGCGAACGGGCTCCGATGCGTCGGGCGGGCGCACGGCGTCCTCGACGCTGTCGACGCGAATCCCGAGCAGCGCGAGCTCGTAGGAGTACGCGTGAACGAGCCGGCCCAGCGTGTCGAGATCGTCCTGCGAGGCGTCGGCGATTCCGCGGTCCTGCAGCCGGCGAACGGCGCGGGCGACCAGCCGCGCCGCCTGCTGCCGCGTGCGAGGACGAAGATCGAGCGCCGTCGTGCGGCGCGGGTCGCCGAGCACGCCGTCCGCGGCCAGCTTGTCGAGCGCGCGATACGTCCAGGGCTCGGGGATCTCGTACGGGGGCGTGGCGCGAGCGGCGCGGGCCGACGCGGCGATCGACGCCGCGCACACCGCGCACGCGAGGACGAACGAGAGGAGGCGCTCCGTACGGCGTTTCCCGGGGGCGGAGCGAACGATCGGCGTGCTCATGCTCGAGTCCCCTACTGCAGCGGATTCTGCGGATCGACGACCGCGACGATGAGCGACCCGCTGGCCGCGCCCGCGACGACCGTGGCCGTGACGCGGACGCAGTACGGGTACACCGCGGACGCGGTGCCGCCGGCCGGCGGCGGCACGGAGGTCGGCGGCGTGAGGATCACGTTCGACTCGTTCGTCGGGTCGATCGTGACGTACAGCGTGTAGTCGGGCGCGTACGGCGCGGCGACGCCGCCCGTCGTCGCGGTGACGGCGCCGCACGGCTTCGTCTGGCCCTGCGAGCCGGAAGAGTACTGCGCGCCGTTCACGACCGCGGCGCCCCAGATGAAGCGGTTCGCCGACAGCACCGCGTTCTGCGGGCCTTGGACCAGCACGGCGCTGAGCGGGATGCTGCTTCCGGCCAGCACGCGGGCGATGCCGAGGGAGCCGCCCGGACTGATCAGCACGCGGTCGCCGGCGACCGAGCCGCCGTCGCTCAGGACCGTGCCGCCGCTCCCGCACCCGCCCAGTGCCGCGAACGACCAGACCGCGAGAACTCCGACGAGGCGCCCCATGCTCATGTCGCCAGTTTAGCCGAGCCGAGGCCCGTCGCGATATGGGGAGCAACCCTACCATTGTGCGTGTCCGGACGCCGAGGCGGCGTGCACGCGGCGCGAGAAGCGCGGCGGATGCTTCGACCGATCGCGCTCGTCGCCGCCCTCACGCTGCTCGCCTGGGCGACTCCGGCCGCGCAGGCCCGCTCGCCGCTGCGGGTCGGGCGCTTCCCGTCTGGCGCCGTCGACGGCATCACCGACGTTCCCGGCGTCCGCGTCGGCCAGGTGACGAAAGTCGAGGGCACCGACGTCCGCACCGGTGCGACCGCCGTCGTTCCGAACGACGACACCTGGGACGACCGCGTCGCGGCCGCGACGTTCGATCTCAACGGCAACGGGGAGATGACCGGGGCGCACTGGGTCGACCAGAGCGGCTTCCTCGAGGTCCCGATCGTCCTGACGAACACGCTGAACGTCGGCCGCGTCGACGACGGCGTCGTCTCGTGGCTCATCGCGAAGCACCCGCGGATCGGGCGCACCGACGACGTGCCGCTGCCCGTCGTCGCGGAGTGCGACGATCAGGGCATCAACGACATCCAGGGCCGGTACGTCCGTCCCGACGACGTCGTCGCGATGCTCGATGCGGCGAAGCCCGGCGAGTTTCCGCGCGGGAACGTCGGCGCGGGCACCGGCATGCGCGCGTTCGGCTTCGCCGCCGGGATCGGCTCGGCGTCGCGCGTGCTGCCGGCCGCGCTCGGCGGTTATACGGTCGGCGTCCTCGTGAACGCGAACACGGGCTCGCGCGACGAGCTGCGCGTCGACGGCGTTCCGGTCGGGCGCGCGTTCGCGCACGAGCTGCTGCCGGTCTACCCCCGCCGGACCTCGTACGCACCGACCCGCGGACGCGCCGCCGACGGCAGCATCATCATCGTCGTCGCGACCGACGCGCCGCTCGACTACGCGCGACTGCGCGACGTGGCGAAGCGAGCCGGGATGGGACTCGCGCGCACCGGCGCGACCTCGCACGTCTCCAGCGGCGATCTCTTCATCGCGTTCTCCACGACGCACCGCTACCCGCGCGCCGGCGGGATCGTTGGGCCGCCGCTCGTGACCGACGAAGACCTCGTCGACGCGCTGTTCGAAGCCACCGTCGAAGCCACGGAGTCGGCGATCGACGACGCGCTCTTCAGCGCCCATACCGTCACGGGTCGCGGCGGGGTGACGTACTACAGCTTGCCGTACGCGCGGGTGGCGCCGCTGCTGCCGCCCGGCGATCGGGCCGCGGTCCGCAGCGGATAGGCCGCTTGGACCCGGCAGGCGAAGCAGGCGGCGTGATCGTCCGCCCCGTGCTGTGCCGGCCGTTCATCGGACGCCGCGAGGAGCTGGAGTACCTGCACGAGCGGCGGCGCGAGGCGGGCGCGTCGCACGGCGGCTGCGTGACGATCGCCGGCGAGGCGGGGCTGGGCAAGTCGCGCCTCATCGCGGAGTTTTGCGCGACCCTCGCGTACTCACGCTGGCGGATCGGCCATGCGCCCTGCACGGAGTTCGGCCGGCGCCCGTACGGACCGATCCTCGACCTGCTCGCGCGCCTCGATCCGGCCGCGCCCGCCATCGTGCCGGAGGAGTCGAAGCGCCGCCAGCTCGACGCGATCGCCGATCGTATCGCGGCCCTGGCGGCCCGCAAAGCGCTGCTCCTCGTCGTCGAGGACCTGCACTGGGCCGATGCGGCGACCCTCGATCTCCTCGCGCACCTGGGCCCGCGCCTCTCGCGGATGCGCATCCTCGTCGTCGCCTCGTTCCGGCCGGACGAGCTGCATTCGGAGCATCCGGCGCGGGCCGCCGTCACGGCGTTCGCGCGCGCCGCGAAGGCCGGCCGCATCGACCTCGCGCCGCTGGCCGGCGTGGAGCTGCGCAGCTTCATCGACGAGGCGCTGGGCGAGATCGAGCTGCCCGTCGAGATCCGGCGCGCGGTCGCGATCGCCGGCGAAGGAAACCCGTTCTTCACCGAAGAGCTGCTGAAAGGCGCCGTCGAGCGGCGCGCGCGGCAGGCCGAATCGCGCCCGCGCCGCGAGCTTCCCGACTCGGTGCGCGCCGCGCTGCTGGAGCGGCTCCGGCCGTTCGACGACGAGGCCCGCCGCGTGATCACCCATGCCGCGGTGATCGGGCGGACGTTCGGGCTCGACGTCGTCGCGACGAGCGTCGGACGCGATCCCGACGCGCTGCTGCCGGTGCTCCGGCGGGCGCGCGACTTTCAGCTCGTCGAGGAGCTCGGACCGCGCACGTTTCGATTCCGTCACCGCCTCACGCGCGACGCGATCTACGGTGAGTTTCTGGTCGCCGAGCTGCGCCCGCTGCACCGCGCGATCGCGAAGGCGTTCGAAAGCGCGCCGGGGGATCCGCCGCTCGAGGCGCTCGCGTATCACTGGTGGGCCGCGGGTGACGGCGAAGCGTCCGCGCGCTGGAACGAGCGCGCCGGCGACGCCGCGGCACGCGTGCACGCGCACGAGGACGCGATCGCGTTCTACGAACGCGCGCTCGAATGGGACGGACTCGACGCCGTACGCCGCGGCTCCCTGATGAAGCGGCTCGCCCAGCGCCGCATCGCGACTGGCGCGCACGAAGAAGGGCAGGCGCTTCTCGAAGCCGCTGCCGACCTGCTGCAGCGCGCGGGCGCGTTCGAAGCCGAAGCGGAGTGCCGCGCGAACGCCGCGCTCCGCGCGTACACGACCGGCACGCCGCATCCGACGGCGGGCCTCGAAGCGATGCTGCGGCGGCTCGGTGACGATCAGATTCTCGCGCGCAGCCGCGCGCATCTCGGGATCGCGTGGATCGAGGCGACGTTCGGCTTTCCGACGTCGGCGTCGGAGCACTTGGCCGCCGTCGACTCGCGGCTGCTCGCCGAAGCGGCCGACGTGCGACTGCGCTATCACAACGTCGCCGCGTTCGTCGCGATGCAGCTCGCCGACCTCGACACGTTCCGCCGCGAGTACGCGCTCTGGATCGAGACGGCGCACGAGTCCGGCTCGCGCGACGGCGTCGTGTCGGCCCACGTCAACGGCGCGATGTGCTACGCCTTTTTCGGCTGCCACGAGGAAGCGCAGCGCGAGAACGACGTGGCGTTGCGGCTGCTGCGCGAGACCCGGCGGCAGGAGGAGTCGCTGCGGGCCTTCCGCGCGCTGTGCAGCCTGCTGCGCGGCGATCTGGCGGCGGCGCGCGACGACGTGGAAGCGGTCTCACCCGCGAGCGAGGACCACGTGAGCGTGACGTTCGGCATGGCGATGGGAAGCTTGGTCGGCGCGTATCGCGACGACCGCGCGATGATCGCCAAGTGGTTCGACGCCTTCGACGTCCCGTCGGCGCGCCGGCCCGAGCCGGAGATCGGCGCCGGCTTCGCCGAGATCATGGTTCGCCGGGGCCGCGCCGCCGACGCGGCCGCGCTGCTGCGCCGCGTCGTTCCCGACTGCGAGATCGTCCGCGGCAACGTCTCGACGCTGCTCGCCGTCGCGCGCTACGGCGACCGGCGCGACGTCGCGCGCGCCCGCGAGCACCTCGTGCGCGCCGCTCGGGGACCGCACGAGATGATGGAGCGCCCGGCGCTGCCGCTCTTCGACGCGCTCGTCGCCCTGCGCGAGGGCCGGGGCGACGACGCGCGCCTGCCCGCCCTGGAGGCCGCCGACGGCTTCCGGCGTCTGCGCGCACCGCTGTTCGAAGCTGCGGCGCGCGAAGCCGCCGGCGACGCGGAGGCGGCGTTGCGGCTCTATCGCGCGTGCGGCGCGACGTACGACGTGCGCCGGCTGTCAGGTGAAGAAGAGCGGCCCGCAGCGGAGACGCGTGCGTTCGACGGCGCCGCGGCGGCTTGGGCGGCGCTGCTCTCGGCGCGCGAGCGCGAGATCGCGTTGCTCGCCGCGAACGGCCGCTCGAACCTCGAGATCGCTCGCGACCTCGCGATCAGTCACAAGACGGTCGAAAAGCACCTCGGCTCGGCCTACGAGAAGCTCGGCGTCAGCTCGCGCCGCGAGCTGCGGACGCACGCCGGCATCGCCGGGTAGCGCGCGACTCGGAGAGGGGGAGATTCGAACTCCCGATACGTTTTACCGTATGCTCGCTTTCCAAGCGAGTGCATTCAACCGCTCTGCCACCTCTCCGCGTTCCCGGCCGTTGGTTCACGGCACGGCGGAGAAACGCCTCGCGCTCAGATGCGCGCCGGGTGCCAGATCGTCTTCAGCTCGGTGAACGCGAGGACGCGCTCGAGATCGTCGTAGCGCGCCGCGAACCAGTCGTCGCGCGGCGGCGAGGGCTCGAAGCGGGTCCGCTTGACGTTCTCGGCGGCGGCCTCGCCGAGACGCCGTTCCGCGGGCGCGTCCAGGCCGAAGCCTGCCAGGCCGTTCACGTCCATGTGCCCGGCGAGGACCGGCGCGAGCTCGGACGGCACACCGGTCAGCACGTTGCACGCCCCGCCCGGGAGGTCGCTCGTGGCGAGGCATTCGGCGAAGACGACCGCCGTGCGCGGGTCGCGATCGCCGGCGACCGCGACGACGGCGTTGCCGCTCACGAGCACGGGCACGACCGCGGTGACGAGCCCGAGCAGCGCCGGCTCGGGCGGCGCGAGCACGCCGACGACCCCGGTCGGCTCGGGGGTCGAGAAGTTGAAGTGCGGGCCGGCGACCGGATTGCGCGTCGAGGCGAGCGCGAGATACTTGTCGCACCATCCCGCATACCAGACCGTCCGGTCGATCGCGGCGGCGACCTCGCGCCGTGCGCCGGCTTCGTCGACCGTGCCGCCGGTGACGAGCTGCGCGGCCAGCTCGGCGGCTCGCGCCTCCATCATCTCCGCGAGCCGGTACAGCACCAGGCCGCGAAGCGCGGGCGCCTGCGCCGCCCAGATCGCGTGGGCCGCCCGCGCGGCGACGACGGCGTCCCGCACGTCCTTGCGCGACGCGCGCGCGACGTTCTCGCCGCCGACGCTGTCGCTCCGCGCCGACTCGCTGCGCACGAACGCGCCGTTGACGTACAGCTTGTACATCTTGCGTATCGCGACGCGCCCGTTCGGCTCCATGGCGGCACTGGTTCCGGCGCCGCGCGGCGGCTCCTCGCTGGACACGCGGGAACGCGCGCGCGGAGCGCTCGGCCCTTTCACCGGAGCGGCCGGGGCGACCGCGTGACGGGCGAGCGGTCGGGGTACGGGGACGGCGTGACGACGACGAATAACGCGCAGCCGTTCCTTACTGACGTCAAGGAGCTGCGCCGGCGCGCCCGCGAGCAAATCGAAAAGGGCGCGATCACGCCCAACTACGAGCTGGACCCCAAGCAGTCGATCGAGATGCTGCAAACCGCGCTCGCGACGGAGATCGTCTGCGTGCTGCGCTACACGATGCACAGCGTCGCGGCGACCGGGATCGCGAGCGAAGGGCCGAAGGACGAGTTCGCCGAGCACGCGAGCGAAGAGCGCGAGCACGCCGAGTGGATCGCCGAGCGCATCAATCAGCTCGGCGGCACGCCCAACTTCAACCCCGAGGGGCTCGCCTCGCGCTCGGCGTCGCAGTACGGACCGAACGAGCTGAACCTCGTCGAGATGATCAAGGAGAACTTGATCGCCGAGCGGATCGCCATCGAGCACTACCGCGAGCTGATCCGCTACTTCGGCGAGAAGGACCCCACCTCGCGCATCCTCATGGAACGGATCCTCGCGGTGGAGGAAGAGCACGCCAACGACATGCACGACCTGCTGGTCGCGCACGAAGGGAAGCCGATGCTGCCGCGCGGCTAGCGCGGGTGGATCTGCTCTGCGTCCGTCACGGGCGCACCGAATGGAACGCGCGCAAGCGCTTCCAAGGCCACACCGACATCCCGCTCGACGACGAGGGCCGCGCGCAGGCGCAGGCCCTCGCGGCGTTGTTGCGCGACGAACCGATCGCGACGGCCGCCGCCAGCGACCTCCTGCGCGCCGCGGAGACGGCGCGCATCGTGCTGGGCGCTCGCGACGTGCCGCTGCGGCTCGATCCGGACTGGCGCGAGATGCGCTTCGGCGCGTGGGAAGGCCTCACGTGGGACGAGATCGTCTCCCTGACGCCGGAGCTGGACCCGGGCTCGGACGCCTCCCCGAAGACCTACACGCCGCAGGGCGGCGAATCGTTCGAGCAGCTCGCCGAGCGCGTGCGCGGCGCGCTGCAGCGCGTGGTCGCCGAGACGCCGGCCGGCGCCACCGCGCTCGTCGCGACGCACGCCGGTCCGCTGCACGCGCTGCTGCGCGTGCTCCTCGGCGAGCAGAGCGCCGAAGCGCTGAAGGTCCGCTTCGTCCCCGCGTCGCTGACGCGTTTCCGGCACGAGGACGGCGGCTGGCGCCTGGTGCGCCTGAACCAGACGGCGCCGCCCGTCGCCCGATGATCCAGGCCGCGGCGCGACGCGCGGGAAAACCGGCGGCGTGACGCTCGCGACCCGCCAGAACCGCCTCAACCTGCCGCTCGGCGACCGCGCGCCGGACGAGATCAACGTCATCGTCGAGATCGCGAGCGGCTCGCGCAACAAGTACGAGTACGACAAGCAGCTCGACATCTTCCGGCTCGACCGCGCGCTGCACTCGCCGATCTTCTACCCGGGCGACTACGGCTTCGCGCCGCGCACGCTCGCGCTCGACGGCGACCCGCTCGACGTGCTGATCCTCGTCTCGGAGCCGACGTTCAGCGGGTGCCTCGTCGTGGCGCGTCCGATCGGTCTGCTGCGGATGTTCGACGAAGGCAAGGAGGACGACAAGGTGCTCGCGGTCCCCGTCGGCGAGCCCGAGTACGCCGACGTGCACAACTACACGCAGATCTTCTCGCACCAGCTGCGCAAGATCCAGCACTTCTTCGAAACCTACAAGCTGCTCGAAGGAAAGCACACGAGCACCGAGGGCTGGGACGACGCAGCCGCGGCGCGGCGCGTCATCGTCGAATCCGCCCAGCGCTTTCAGGACGAGCCCGACCAGAGGCGCTGAGGCGTCAGGCGGCGCGCAGGCGCTCCAGCTCGGCGCCGCCGCCCGAGATCGCGCGCGCGAAGATCTCGGCGCTGTCGACGAGCCGCGGACCGGGGCGGTTGACGTACGCGTTGCCGTCCATCGCGAAGGCGCGCTCCTCGCGCACCGCGCGCAGCGCGCCGAACGCACGCGCCGCCTCCGGCGGAAGCGCGGCGACTTCGCGTGCCGCGCGCTCGAGCCCGAAGCCGCACGGCGCGACGATCACGACGTCGGGATCGGCGCGGGCGATCTCGTCCCAGCCGAGGACGCGCGAGTTGACGCCGGGGCTCGCGAGCACCGGTTCGCCGCCCGCGAGCTCCACGAGCCCGGGCGTCCAATGGCCCGCGCTCATCGGCGGATCGGTCCACTCCAGCACGAGGACGCGCTCGCGCGGACGGGCCGCGACGCGCGCGCGCAGCGCGTCGGCGCGCGCCGTCAAGCGCGCGACGAGATCCGCGGCGCCCGCGCGCGCACCGGTGAGCTCGCCGAGAAAGCGGATCGTGCCGAACACGTCGTCGAGCGACGACGGCTCGAGGGAGACGACGCGCGGATCGCCGCGCAGGCGCTTCGCGGCGCGGTCGACGATCTCGTACGACACCGCGCAGACCGCGCACAGCTCCTGCGTGACGATGAGATCCGGCTCGAGGGCGGCGAGCTTTGCGTCGTCGAGCCCGTAGAGCGAGGAGCCCGCGTGCACGCGCGCACGCACGTGGCGGTCGATGCCCGCCGCGTCCAGCTCGTGCGGCAGAAGCGACGAGGTCAGCACCGGACGCGTCCGCGCCGCGGCGGGGAAATCGCACTCGTGCGTGACGCCGACGACGGTGTCGCCGGCGCCGATCGCGAACAGAATCTCCGTCGAGCTCGGCAGCAGGCTGACGACGCGCATGAAACGCGCTTTCGCGCCGCCGGCGCGCGTGCCCGCCGGACGCCCGCCGGAGCGGCCGCTCGACGCTGGCGGCCGCGGCCGAGGGCATCGGGCGCCCCGGGCGAATTGACCGCCGTTCGCCCATCCGACCCGGAGACATCGTTGGAAAAGATCAAGGTCAAGAACCCCGTCGTCGAGCTCGACGGCGACGAGATGACGCGCATCATCTGGCAGTTCATCAAGGACAAGCTGATCCTGCCGTATCTCGACGTCGACCTGAAGTACTACGATTTGGGGATCGAGCACCGGGACGCGACCGACGATCGGGTGACGCTCGACGCGGCGCGCGCGATCAAGCAGTACGGCGTCGGCGTGAAATGCGCGACGATCACGCCGGACGAGGCGCGCGTCCAGGAGTTCGGACTGAAGCAGATGTGGAAGTCGCCGAACGGCACGATCCGCAACGAACTCGACGGCACGGTCTTCCGCGAGCCGATCATCTGCCGCAACGTTCCGCGGCTCGTGCCCGGCTGGACGCAGCCGATCGTGATCGGCCGTCACGCCTTCGGCGACCAGTATCGCGCGACCGACTTCGTCGTCCCCGGCGCCGGGACGCTGACCGTGACGTTCACGCCGGCCGACGGCGGCGCCGCGATCGAGCGCGAGGTGTATCAGTACAAAGGCGGCGGCGTCGCGCTGACGATGTACAACGTCGACGAGTCGATCCGCGGCTTCGCGCGGGCCAGCTTCAACTACGGGCTGCTGCGCAACTACCCGGTCTATCTCTCGACGAAGAACACGATCCTCAAAGCCTACGACGGCCGCTTCAAGGATCTCTTCCAGCAGGTCTTCGACGAAGAGTTCAAGGCCGAGTTCGACCGGCGCGGGCTGACCTACGAGCACCGGCTGATCGACGACATGGTCGCCTCGGCGCTGAAGTGGTCGGGCGCGTTCGTGTGGGCGTGCAAGAACTACGACGGCGACGTGCAGTCCGACGTCGTCGCGCAAGGGTTCGGCTCGCTCGGGCTGATGACGTCGGTGCTGATGACGCCCGACGGAAAGACGATCGAGGCGGAAGCCGCGCACGGCACGGTGACGCGGCACTACCGCGAGCACCAGAAGGGTCGCGAGACCTCGACGAATCCGATCGCCTCGATCTTCGCCTGGACCCGCGGGCTCGCGCACCGGGGAAAGGTGGACGGCACGCCCGACGTGACGCACTTCGCCGAGACGCTCGAGAAGGTGTGCGTCGATGTGGTCGAGTCCGGCAAGATGACGAAGGATCTCGCGATGCTGATCGGCCCGGATCAGCCGTGGCAGACGACCAACCAGTTCCTCGACACCATCGACGCCGAGCTGCGCCGGCGGATGGGAGCGGCCGTCCCGACCGCGGTATAGGCTCGCCATGAACGGCGACGACGAAACGCTCGCGATCCTCGTCGGCGGCGGACCGGCGCCGGGGATCAACGGCGTCATCGCCTCCGCGACGATCGAGGCGCGCAACCACGGCGTGCGCGTCCTCGGCATCTACGAGGGCTACCGGCACCTCGTCGCCGGCGACACGTCGCACGTCGTCGAGCTGGACATCGACGACGTCTCGCGCCTGCACTTCACCGGCGGTTCGATGCTGCGCACCTCGCGCACGAATCCCGCACGCGATGCAGAGTCGCTCCGCCGCTGCATCCGCGCGCTCACGATGCTCGGCGTGCGGTATCTGATCACCATCGGCGGCGACGACACGACGTACGGCGCATCGCGCATCGCCGCGGAGACGCACGGCCGCATCGGGGTCGCGACCGTCCCGAAGACGATCGACAACGACCTCCCGCTCCCGGAGAACGCGCCGACGTTCGGGTTCGAGACGGCCCGCGCCGTCGGCGTCGGGATCGTCGAGAACCTCATGGAGGACGCGCGCACCGCCTCGCGCTGGTATCTGGCGGTGACGATGGGCCGCAAGTCCGGCGCGCTCGCGCTCGGCATCTGCAAGGCCGCCGGCGCGACGCTCGCGGTGATCCCCGAGGAGTTCCCGGGCGAGACGATCCCGCTCGACGACGTCGTCGACACGCTGGCCGGCGCGGTGGTGAAGCGCCTCGCGCACGGACAGGATCACGGCGTCGCGGTCGTCGCCGAAGGGCTCGCGGAGCGCATCGCGCCCGACGAGCTCGCGGCCGTGACGACCGCGGCGCGCGACGCGTACGGGCACGTGCGGCTCGCCGACGTCCCGCTCGGCTCGGTGCTGCGCGACGCGGTCCGCGCGCGCCTCAAAGAGCTCGGCATCGACGCCACGATCGTGCCCAAGGACATCGGCTACGAGATGCGCAGCGCCAAGCCGATCCCGTTCGACGCCGAGTACACCCGTACGCTCGGCTACGGTGCGGTGCGGTATCTCCTCGGCGGCGGAAGCGGCGCGCTGATCGCGCTCGCGGGCGGACGCATCGTCCCGGTCACGCTCGAAGAGATGCTCGATCCGGCGACCGGCCGGATTCGGGTGCGGCTCGTCGACGTGACCACGGAGTCGTACGAGGTCGCGCGCAAGTACATGATCCGGCTCGAGGAGGGCGACATGACCGAGCCGCGGCTCTCGCGGCTCGCCGCGCAGACGTCGCTCGACTCGGAGGCCTTCGCCGCGCGCTTCGGCCGCCTGGTCCGCACGCCGGCCCGCGCGTGACCGGCGCCCCTGCCGGAAGGGGTACAGCAAGGGCGGCGACGATGGAGGAAAGGCTCGCCTTCCTGCGCAACGCTGCATTGGTATTTTGCATGCCAAATACAGATGATGAGGTGGGCGGCCGATGGCGGCTCTAGGACTGGCGGCGATTCGCGCCGACACGAGCATCTCGGTTCGCGTCTACGACGCGATCAAGCAGGCGATCACCGAGACGAACCTCTACGAGATCGATCCCGCGGACCTGCGCCTCGACGAGCGCGAGCTCGCCGCGCGTCTCGGCGTGAGCCGAACGCCGATCCGGGAAGCGCTCGTCCGGCTCGAGCATGAGGGACTCGTCACGAGCATCCCGCGGCGCGGCTACCTGATCGCGCGCAAGAGCAAGGCCGAGCTGATCGAGATCATCCTCACGTGGGCCGCCCTCGAGAGCATGGCCGCTCGGCTGGCCGCGCAGCATGCGTCGGACGACGCGCTGCACTCGCTCCGCGAGATTTTCGCGGGCTTCGAAGGCGAGCGCCTCGCCGCCGAGCTCGACGAGTACTCCGACGCGAACCTGCGCTTCCACGCGCGCATCATCGAGCTTTCCGGCAACGAGACGCTTCGCCGGACCGCGGAGGGTATCTTGATCCACATGCGGGCGATCCGGCACCGCACGATCGGAGAGAATCAACGGTTCGAGCGCTCGATCGTCGACCACCGGCACATCATCGAAGCGATCGAGCGCCGGGACGCCGAGGAAGCGGAGCGGCTCGTGCGCGACCACGCGCTCGCGCTCGCCGCGCACGTCGACGCGAACGACAACGATCTCTGATACGTCCGCACTGTTTCACCACCGTCAGCTTCACGGGAGCGCCCATGCCCGACACCGCATTCCTTTCCTTCGTTGACGGAGGACGCCGATGAGCACGAACGGCGCCTCCGGTAACGGCGCGCAGGACGGACAGCAGATCCGCAAAGCGCTCGACGGCGTGCGGATCCTCGACATGACGCACGTCCAGGCGGGCCCGTCGTGCACCCAAATCCTCGCCTGGCTCGGCGCCGACGTCATCAAGGTCGAGCTGCCCGGACGCGGCGACATCACGCGCGGGCAGCTCCAGGACATCCCGGACGTCGACAGCTTGTACTTCACGATGCTGAACTGCAACAAGCGCAGCATCACGCTGAACACGAAGACGCCCGACGGGAAGGCGATCTTCGAGAGGCTGATCCAGCATTGCGACGTGCTGGTCGAGAACTTCGGGCCGGGCGTGCTCGACCGCCAGGGCTTCACGTGGGACCGCATCCGCGAGCTCAACCCGCGGATGATCTACGCTTCGATCAAAGGCTTCGGTCCCGGCAAGTTCGAGGACTACAAGGCCTACGAGACCGTCGCGCAGGCGATGGGCGGCGCGATGAGCACGACGGGCTGGCCCGACGGCCCGCCGACGAGCACCGGCGCGCAGGTCGGCGACTCGGGCAGCGGGATCCACCTCGTCGGCGCGATTCTCGCCGCGCTGTACCAGCGGACGCACAGCGGACGCGGTCAGCGCGTCACGGTCGCGATGCAGGACGCGGTGCTGAACCTCGTGCGCGTGAAGATCCGCGACCAGCAGCGGCTCGCGAACGGCCCGCTGCGCGAGTATCCGAACAAGACGTTCTCGGACTACGTGCCGCGCTCGGGCAACGCCTCGGGCGGTGGACAGCCGGGCTCCGCGCTCAAGTGCGCGCCGGGCGGCGAGAACGACTACGTGTACGTCATCGTGCAGCCGCAGGTGTGGGCGCCGCTGGCCAAGCTGATCGGGCGCCCGGAGCTCGCCGACGACCCGGCCTGGTCGACGCCCGCCGCGCGGCTCTCGCACCTCGACGAAATGTTCGCCGTGATCCAAGAGTGGACGCAGCAGCGCAGCAAGTTCGAAGTGCTCGACGCGCTGAACGAGATCGACGTCCCGTGCGGGCCGATCCTCTCCACCAAGGATCTCATCGAGGACGAATCGCTGGCCGCGCGCGGCATGATCGTCGACGTGCGGCACCCCGAGCGCGGCACGTTCAAGAACGTGGGCTGCCCGCTGGTGCTTTCGGATTCGCCGGTCGAGGTGCGGTCCTCGCCGCTGCTCGGCGAGCACACCGAAGAGATCCTGAACGAAATCGGCTGGGACGGCAAGGACGCACGCGCGCTCCACGCCGCCGGCGTACTCTAGTGGGTTCCGCCCGCTGTCGTCTGTCGGGCGTGCGCCCGACGTCCTTGTAGAACCGGAGAGAGAATGCTGCTCGATCGTCACACCCGCGACAAGACCGCGGTACGCGCGGTGCTCGACCGCGTCAAATCGGAGAACCGCAGCGCGCTGACCGCGCCCGAGGCGAAGCGGGTCGCCGACGCGTACGGGATCCCGGTCCCGCGCGAAGGGCTCGCGACGTCGGCCGCCGAGGCGGTGCGTCTCGCCGAGGGGATGGGGTTCCCCGTCGTCCTCAAGATCGTCTCGCAAGACATCCTGCACAAGACCGAGGCCGGCGGCGTGCTCGTCGGCGTCGAGAACGCGGACGCCGTACGCCGCGGCTACGACACGATCCTCGCCAACGCGAAGAAGTATCAGGCCGACGCGCGGATCGCCGGCGTGCAGGTGCAGCAGATGCTGCCCTCCGGCGCGCAGGAAGTGATCGTCGGCGCCGTCAGCGACCCGAGCTTCGGAAAGCTGATCGCGTTCGGCCTCGGCGGCGTGCTCGTCGAAGTGCTGAAAGACGTCACGTTCCGGCTCGCGCCGGTCAGCGCCGACGAAGCGACGTCGATGCTGGACTCGATCCAGGCCGCCGAGATGCTCAAGGGCGTACGCGGCTCGGAGCCCGTCGACCGCGGTGCACTGAGCGCGATCATCGAGTCGGTCTCCGCGCTCGTCACGGACTTTCCGGAGATCTCGGAAGTCGACTTGAACCCCGTCTTCGCGACCGGCAAGGGCGCGACCGCGGTGGACACGCGCATCCTCGTCGACTGGAACCCGCCGGAGCGCCGGCAGCAGTACACGCAAGACGAGATCGTGCGTGCGATGAACCGCATCATGCGTCCCGAGGCGGTCGCGGTGATCGGCGCGTCGGCGGAAGAGGGCAAGATCGGCAACTCCGTGATGAAGAATCTCATCAACGGAGGCTACAAGGGCCAGATCTATCCGATCAATCCGAAAGCCGACGAGATCCTCGGCTACAAGGCGTACGCGTCCGTCAAGGACATCCCGGGCAAGGTCGACGTCGCGGTCTTCACGATCCCTGCGAAGTTCGTTGCGGCCGCGCTCACGGAGTGCGGCGAGAAGGAGATCCCCGGCGCCGTCCTGATCCCGTCCGGCTTCGCCGAGACCGGGAACGAAGAAGGACAGCGCGAGATCCAGGAGATCGGGCGCAAGTACAACGTCCGGCTGATGGGCCCGAACATCTACGGGTTCTACTACACGCCGAAGGACCTGTGCGCGACGTTCTGCGTGCCGTACGACGTGAAAGGAACCGTCGCGCTCAGCTCCCAGTCGGGCGGCGTCGGGATGGCGATCATCGGTTTCGCGCGCTCCGCGAAGATGGGCGTCTCCGCGATCGTCGGGCTCGGCAACAAGGCCGACATCGACGAGGACGATCTCCTCACGTTCTTCGAGCAGGACGACGCGACGCAGGCGATCGCGATGCACATGGAAGACCTCAAGGACGGCCGCTCGTTCGCCGAAGTCGCGAAGCGCGTCTCGAAGAAGAAGCCCGTCATCGTCCTCAAGGCCGGGCGCACCGCCCTCGGCGCACGCGCCGCCAGCTCGCACACCGGCGCGCTCGCCGGCAACGACAAGGTGTACGACGACGTGCTGCGTCAGGCCGGCGTCATCCGCGCGCGCGGGCTCAACGAGATGCTGCAGTTCGCGCGCGCCGTGCCGATCCTGCCCACGCCGAAGGGCGAGAACGTCGTCATCATCACCGGCGCGGGAGGATCGGGCGTCCTCCTTTCGGACTCGTGCGTCGACGCCGGGCTGTCGCTGATGAAGTTCGAGCCCGACCTGGACGAGGCGTTCAAGAAATTCATCCCGCCGTTCGGCGCGTCGGGGAATCCCGTCGACATCACCGGCGGCGAGCCGCCGAAGACGTATCAGAACACGATCCGCCTGGGGCTCGAAGACCCGCGCATCCACGCGCTGATCCTCGGCTACTGGCACACGATCGTGACGCCGCCGATGGTCTTCGCGAAGCTCGTCGTCGAAGTCGTCGAGGAGTTCCGCGCGAAGGGCATCGACAAGCCCGTCGTCGCCTCGCTCGCCGGCGACGTGCAGGTCGAAGAGGCCAGCGAGTACCTCTACGATCACAAGATCCCCGCCTACCCGTACAACACCGAGACGATGGTCCTCGCCCTCGGCGCGAAGTACCGCTGGGCCCGAGCCGCCGGCCTCCTGTAGAGGATTCGGCGCTCTGAACGAGCGCCGAATCCGTCGTGGTGCTCGCCTGCGGCTGCGCTCCGCCGCGCGGGCGCCCGGCTCCGTTGCAGCAGCGCGAAATGGCATCGCCCGACGCGACACCGCGCGACACGACAGCCGACGAGAAAGCCCCGGTCGCAACGACCGGGGCTTTTCGACGTCGTCCCGGCGCGGCTCGCAGAGCGTCACGACTCCTGCGTCCTCGGCGCGACGCCTCCCCCCGCGTCGCCGCGGAACGACGAGAAAGCCCCGGTCGCAGACCGGGGCTTTCGACGTCGCCGCCGCAACGTCGCCGGACGTCAGGAGCGGCGGACCGCAGCGCAGCGAGGACCGCGATGGATTGGGCGCTCGTCAAGAGCGCCCAATCCACTAGTGGGCGGTGGCGGGCCCTCCGAACGCTTCGCCGGCGACGACGTGCTCTTCGCGTACGGCGCGTTCGCGCATCGGCTTCAGCACGGCGACCGCGAGGCCGGCGACGATGACGTTGAAGGCGACGAGCACCCCCAGCACGGGCGCCCACGTTCCGCTGTGCGCGTGGTACGCGGTCGCGATCGGCACGACGAGCGCCGCAGTGCCCTTCGCGGTGTAGAGCAGCCCCGAGTTCGTCGTCGCGTACTTCGGCCCGAACAGGTCGGTGCACGCGGCCGGGAAGAGGCTGTAGATCTCACCGGAGGCCAGGAACGTCGCGGCCGCGGCGACCACGAACAGGGCCGGGTTGTGCGCCGCGAAGATGAGCAGGAGCAGCCCGATCGCCTCGCACGTGAACGCGATCGCCATCGTGACCTCGCGTCCGAGCCGGTCGGAGACCCAGCCGAACAGGATGCGGCTGCCGCCGTTCACGAGGTTGTCGATGATCAGTGCGAGCGAGACCACCGCCGCGACGCCGTAGTCTTTGCCCATCGGCGCGACCGCAGCGGTCACGAACAGCAGCCCGGTCGCGATCATCGCCATCATGACGTACAGCAGATAGAACGCCGGCGTGCCGAGCATCTGCAGCGGCGTGTAGCTGTTCTTGCGCTGGCGCGTCAACGCGCCGGTCTGGTCGGCGACCACCTGCACGTCGCCGGCGCGCGGGAAGACGAGCAGGAACCCGACGATCAGGACGATGGCGCCCTGGATGATCCCGAAGGTCTGGAACGTCGGTCCGGGTCCCGAGGCGGCGATCGAGTGCGCGATCGGGATCACCGTGATCGCGGCGCCCGCGCCGAAACCGGCGGCGGTGCAGCCGACGGCGAGACCGCGCCGGTCGGGAAACCACTTGACCGCGATGCCCACCATCGTGCCGTAGACGAGCCCGGCACCCAGGCCGCTGAGGATCTCACCCGTGACGAGATTGCCGACGGCGGTCGCGTGCGCGTTGACGATCCAGCCGACGGCGACCAGGATCCCGCCCAGGACGACCATCGGTTTCGGCCCGTACCGGTCCGCGAACCAGCCGTTGAACGGGACGATCCACGTCTCGAGCAGGACGAAGAAGAAGAACGCCGACTGGATCGCCGTCTTCGTCCACCCGAACTCCTTGCCGAGCGGGTTGACGAAAAGGGTCCAGCCGTACTGCAGGTTCGCGATGCAGATCATCGCGAGCACGGCCAGGGCCAGCTGCAGCCAGCGGTTGCGGAGCGGATTCGACGAAGCTGCTACCAAGTCGGCAAGCCTCCAAAGACGTCGAGGAAGATTCCTTCGTAAAGGATTTGCATACCAAATACCAGGGAGCGCGCTGCCTCCCTTCCGTTTCGTGCGACAAAAGACGGCATTGTTCCGCCGAGGCGCGCGCGCTCAGTCGTAGGCGCGGCGGAAAGCGGCGTATACGTACGGATAGTCGACGTAGAACCAGTTTCGGAAGCTGCGCCGGACGAGCGTCGAGGCGGTGACGGGCGAGGCGCCCTTCATCACGTAGTGCGTTCCGTCGAAGAAGTCCGACGAGTACGGCTTGTAGGACGCCATAGGCTCGAACCCCGGGAACGGCCCGAACGGGGTTGACGTCCATTCCCAGCCGTTGCCGACGAGGTCCTCGACCCCCCACGCGCTCGCGCCGGCCGGGGACGAGCCGACCGGCTCGGGGTCGAAGCGCCGCCAGCCGAAGTTGCCGTGCCGTCCCGGGTCCGGCGCCGCCTCGCCCCAGGGATGCGCGCGCTCGGCGCCCGCCGGCGTCCCGAAGGCGGCGCGGTGGTACTCGGCCTCCGTCATGAGGCGCGCGCCGCTCCACGCGGCGAACGCCGCCGCCTGCTCCTGCGAGCACCACACCGGCCACGAGCGCGGCAGCGGCAGATCGTCGAAGCAGCCGCGCAGCATCCACGCGCCGTCGCGTTCGAACCAGTTGGGCGGCACCGGGCCGCCGTCGCGGACGAACTCCAGATACTCGCCGTTCGTCACGTCGAACGCATCGAGCCCGAACGCGCCGACGTCGACCGCATGCTCGTCGAACTCATTGTCCCATCCGAACGGAATGGCGTCGCGGCGCGCGCCGAGCGTCGCGCGGCCGGCAGGGATCGCGACGGGATCGCGGCGCGGCGGCGCGACGTCGCGGTGCTCCTGCCGGGGTCCCCGCTGCCGCTCGCGGGCCAGCCGGTGGATGAGGTACGTCAGGGTCTCGTGGTGCATCTCCTCGTGCTCGAGGACGTTGTACGCCGCCTGGCCGCGCACGAGGTTCGGGTTCTCCGGCTGGTCGAGCGGCGCGTTCGCGTAGGCGTCCAGTACCGCTGCGTCGCAGGCGGCTCCGAAGCGCCGAACCGTCTCGCGCGACGGCCAGCCGGCGCGCTTGTGACGCTCGGCGGCGGCGGCGTCGCGCGGATCGATGCCGCGGTTGAAGAGCGTCTCGAGCGCGAGGTCGATCGACGGCCGGTGCAGCGCGTCGCGGACCAGCGTCAGGAACGCGAACGCCGGGATGTGTCCGTCGTAGAACACGAACGGATGGCGCAGCGGGATGGGCGCTTCTTCGTACGCCTCCGGCGCGATCGCGCCGTAGAGCTGCGCGGTGCGCTGCCGGTTCGCGCGATAGCGCGTGGCCAGCGCCTCCCGATCGATGCGGGGCGCTGCGAGCGTGTCCACGCCCGGGGCTTTACCCCGCGACGGCTCCGATCCCGCGTCCGCGCAGGAACGCGGTCAGCCGCGCCGGGTCCATCGGGCGGGCGTAGAGGAAGCCCTGGATGCGATCGCAGCGCTCTTGGCGCAGGAACGCGAGCTGCTCCGGCGTCTCGACGCCTTCGGCGCACACCTCGAGACCGAGGCTGTGCGCCATCGCGATCACGGTGCGCACGATCGTCGCGTCGTCGCGCTGCGCCTGCACCTCGCGCACGAACGACTTGTCGATCTTCAGGCAGTCGAGCGCGAAGCGCCGCAAATAGCCCAGCGACGAGTAGCCGGTGCCGAAATCGTCGACCGCGAGGCGCACGCCTGCGTGCCGCAGCTCGGTGAGGATCTGCGACGAGAGCGCGGCGTCGCTCATCGCGACCGACTCGGTGATCTCGATCTCGAGATCGGCCGCGCGCAGCCCGCTCGCGCGCAGCGCCTCGCTGACCTTCGTCGCGAGCGCGGCTTGATGGAACTGTCGCGCCGACAGGTTCACGGCGAGCCGCAGGCCCGGGAAGATGTCTTGCCACGCGCGGACTTGCCGCGCCGCCGTTTCGAGCACCCAGTCCCCGAGCGGCACGATGAGCCCGCTCATCTCGGCGCTCGGGATGAACTGATCCGGGCCGACGAGACCCAGGCGCGGATGCTGCCACCGCACGAGCGCTTCCAGCGCGACGACGCGGTCGCCGTCGAGCGAGAGCTGCGGCTGATAGTGGACGACGAACTCACCGCGTTCGAGCGCCTTGCGCAGCGACTTCTCCTGCGAGATCCGCGTGCGGACGCTCGCGCCGAGCGCCGGCGTGAAGAACTGGAACGTGTTGCGGCCGCGCTCCTTCGCCCGGTACATCGCGACGTCGGCGTGCTTCACGAGCGTCTCGACGTCGTCGCCGTCACGCGGCGCGACCGAGATCCCGATCGATCCGGTGAGGAACTGCTCGTACTCGTCGACGACGATCGGCTCGTCGACCGCGTTCAGCAGACGCGCGGCGAGCGTTTCGAGCCGCTCGCGCGTCGGATCGTGCCCGACGAGCACGATGAACTCGTCGCCGCCCATCCGCGCGACGATTCCGTCCGCGTCGGCCGCGGCCGCGAGCCGGTCACCGACGATCTGGAGGATGCGATCGCCGAGCCCGTGACCGAGCGTGTCGTTGATGTCCTTGAAGCGGTCGAGGTCGAGCACCATCATGGCGACGCGCGCCCCGGTCTTCGCGGCGCGCGCGAGCTCCTCGCGCAGCCGTTCGGTGAACCAGGCGCGATTCGGCAGCGCCGTCACCGGATCGTTGTACGCGAGCTGGCGCAGCCGCGTGCGCGAGCGGCCGCGCTCGATCGCCGAGCCCACGAGCGCGCCCATCAGCTGCACGAGATCGCGGTCGCTGGGACTGAACGGCTCGCGGCGCGGAACTTGCGAGGAAAACGAGAGCGTGCCGTACCGGTTGCCGCCCACGTCGAGCGCGGTGCCGATGTACGCCGCCGGCGGCTCTTCGCCGATCTCGGGCTCGCTCAGATAGGGCAGCCCGCGCAGGTCCTCGATCGCCAGCGCGCCTTCGGTCGCGAGCGCGAGGCGCGCCAGACGGCGCGGAACCGGTTCGCCGACGGTCGCGACGTTGCGGTCCGAGTCGGCGTCGTAGAGCGCGCCGCTCGCCATCCCCAGCATCCGGCATCCGGCGTCGATCGTCGACGCGATGATCGTCTCGGCGGTCGCGTTCGCCGACGCCGCGACGAGATACAGCTCCCGCAGGCGTTCGCTCTGCGCCGCGACTTCACGCTCGGCGCGTCGAATGGCGGTGAGATCGCGCGCGACGAGATGCACGCCGGTGATCGTCCCGCCGTACACGATCGGGATGACGGTCGCCAGGATCGGGAACGTCGTCCCGTCCGCGCGGAGCGCCGAAAGCTCGAGCGTCCCGGCGATCCCGCGCCGCGCGCCGCGAAACGCGTCGTGGGCGCTGCGCCGGTCGGGCTCGGCGATCAGCTCCAGCGCCGAACGTCCGATCAGACGCTCGCGCGGGTATCCGAAATCGCGGGTGGTCGACTGATTCGCATCGGAGATCCCGCCGTCCATCGCGAGCGCCAGCATCGCGTCCGGGCTGTAGTCGAAGATCGAGCGGAAGCGCTGCTCGTTCTCGAGCGCCGCGCTCCAGTCGGGATCGGTGGGCCAGTTCGCGTCGGTCTCGCGATGGAGCGTCATCGCGACCGCGTCCTCGCCGACCCGGCGCGCGAGCACGCTCAGCGGCTCGTCTCCGAACGGCCGCGAAACGCCCAGGTAGACGGTGCCTTCGGTGAACGCACGGCGAACCGCGGCTTCCAGCGCGTCGGCGCGCTGGGGCGCCGACTCGCGCAGGGTCGTGCCGATCAGCTCGCCGATCGGCTTCCCGAAGAGCGTCCCCGCCGGGGTGTTGGCGGAGTGGATCCGATACTCGCGGTCGAGGGCCAAGACTGCGTCGCGCCACCCGTCCGCGAAGCGTTCCCATTCGTGCACCTTTGCACAGTTTTTCCACAGGACGGGCGCAAAGTCAACAGCGTTTTCAGCCTCGTCGCCTGATGAAACGCCGTTTCTCACCGCGGTCCAACACGCGGCGCGTGAAAGCACGTTTCACGCGCCGGTTGTCGACCGTATACCATCGCGCGAAGCGCCGCGCGGGTACGCCGGTTAGACGCTGAGATAGGGCTGCAAACCGGCCACGCCGCCTTCGCGCCCGAAGCCCGACTCGCGATACCCGCCGAACGGCGAGCTGGGATCGAACTGATTGAACGTCGAGCACCACACGACGCCGGCCTGCAAGCGCTGCGCGACGTACATCGACTTGGCGCCCTTGTCCGTCCACACGCCGGCCGAGAGCCCGTAGGGCGTGTTGTTCGCCTTCTCGATCGCCTCGTCGGCCGTGCGGAACGTCATGATCGAGAGGACCGGTCCGAAGATCTCCTCGCGCGCGATGCGGTGCGCCGGCGAGACGTTGGTGAAGAACGACGCGCGGAAGAACCAGCCGCGGTCGGGGAGCGCGCAGGACTGCTCGTGCAGCGTCGCGCCTTCCGCGATCCCGCTCGCCACGAGCTCGCGGATCTTCGCGTGCTGCTGCGGAGAGTTGATCGCGCCGATGTCGGTGTTCTTGTCGAGCGGATCGCCGAGACGCAGGGTCTCGATCCGCGCGGCGAGCCGCTCGACGATCTCGTCGTGCAGCGGCTCCTGCACGAGCAGCCGCGAGCCCGCGCAGCAGACGTGTCCCTGGTTGAAGTAGATCCCGTTGACGATCCCTTCGACCGCTTGATCGAGCGGCGCGTCGGCGAAGACGACGTTCGCGGCTTTCCCGCCCAGCTCGAGCGTGAGGCGCTTCGGCGTCCCGGCGATGGTGCGCCGGATGATCTTGCCGACCTCGGTCGAGCCGGTGAAGGCGATCTTGTCGACGCCGGGATGGCGGACGAGCGCCGCGCCCGTCGCGCCGTCGCCCGTCACGACGTTGAGCACTCCCGGCGGGAGCCCGGCCTCCTCGCAGATCTCGGCCAGGACGAGCGCCGTCAGCGGGGTCGTCTCGGCGGGTTTCAGGACGACGGTGTTCCCGCACGCGAGCGCGGGAGCCAGCTTCCACGCCGCCATGAGGAGCGGGAAGTTCCACGGAACGATCGACCCGACGACGCCGACCGGACGCGGGTCGGGCTCGCCCGGGATCGCGTAGCGCAGCTTGTCGGCCCAGCCGGCGTAGTAGAAGAAGTGCGCGGCGGCCTGCGGCACATCGAAGTCCCGCGACTCCTTGATCGGCTTGCCGCCGTCCATCGTCTCGAGCACCGCGAGCTCGCGCGAGCGCTCGGTGAGCGCGCGGGCGATCCGGTACAGGTATTTCGCGCGGTCGGCCGGCCGCATCGGCCGCCAGACCCGCTCGTACGCGTCGCGCGCCGCGGCGACGGCACGGTCGACGTCCTCGGCCGTTCCGGCGGCGACGCGGGTGAGCTCCGCCTCGGTCGCCGGGTTCACGCTCGCGAACGTTCCGCCGTTCGACGGAACCCAGCGGCCGCCGATGAAGTGCTCGTACTCGGGCCTGATCCGGACCGGTGCGGTTTCAGGGGCGGGCGCGTACGCGAGCGGCATCGCGCGCTGCTTCCGCGCACGCGCGGAGGTCTCCCCGGAAGGCTCGCCGTACCGGCCGCCGGGGATGGAACGAGGAAGCGCGCGGCCCTTGAAGGTCGCCGCCGCCGTGCTGGCCGCGATCGTGATCGTCGTGATCGTCGCCGGAACGCTGGTGCGCAGCTACACGCGGGCGGCGTTCGCGAACGAGCAGCGCGCCACCGGAGCGCGCGCCCTCGCGTACGACGCGCTGCAGTATCAGTTGGACGAGGAGACCGCCGTCCGCGGCTACGCCGCCACGCACAACGACGCGTTCCTCGACCCGTACGCGGCGGCGACGAGCGCGCTGCCGGCGACGCTGCGCGCGCTGCGCGACGCCGCCGCGGCGCTGAAGCTGCCGGTCGCGGCGGACGCCGCGAGCGACGCAGCCGCGACGAACTCGGCGTGGCTGCAGGACGTCGTGCAGCCGCTGCTCGCCCGCCGCACGGACGCGCTTCCGATCGAGAAGCGCGGCAAGGACCTCGTCGACCACTACCGTGCCGACATGCGAACCGTGCAGGACGCCGTCAGTGCGCGGAAGCAGGCGCTGGACGAGGCGACCGAGACGGCGATCGACCGGCTCAACGGCTTCGTGCTCCTCGTCGCGATCGCGATCGTCGCGCTCGGAATCGCGTTCGGCGTGCAGCAGACGAGGCTCGCGAACGATCTCGCCGCGAAGGAGCGCGAAGCCGCGCAGCTCGCGGCCGCGTACGAAACGGAGAAGCGGCTCGCCGAGACCCTGCAGGACGCGTTCGTGCAGCGCCCGCTCCCGGTGCTGCCGGCGGTCAGCTTCAGCGCCACGTACGTCCCGGCGACCGAAGAAGCGAAGGTCGGGGGCGACTGGTACGACGCACTCGAGCTCGGCCGGGACCGCGTGATGTTCGTGATCGGCGACGTCGCGGGCCACGGGCTCGAAGCGGCGGTCGCGATGAACCGCGCGCGGCAGGCCCTCGTGACCGCGGCGATCGTCGATCCGGACCCGGCGCGGCTTCTCGCGCGGGTGAACCGCGAGCTGCTGCACCAGCGCGTGCGCATGGTGACGGCGGTCTGCGGATACGCCGACGCGCGCACGTTCGAGTTCACGTACGCGACCGCCGGTCATCCGCCGCCGGTCTTGGTCGAGCCCGGCCGGCCGCCGCGCATGCTGCACGTCGGCGGCCTGCCCCTCGCCGTCGTCGACGATCCGGAGTACGTCACGCACACCGTGCAGAGCGTGCCGGGCGCGATGCTGGTGCTCTATACGGACGGCGCGGTCGAGCATTCGCGCGACGTCCTCGCGGGCGAGGAGACGCTGCTCGCCGCCATCCGCAGCGCGAGCGATGCGCGCGCCGGCAATCCCGCTGCCGCGATCCACTCGACGATCTTCGACCAGCACGCCGTCGGCGACGACGTCGCCATCATGACGGTCGCGTTCGTTTCCGGCGCGCACGCGGGCGGCGAGGGTGACGCCGCGATCGTCGCCGCCGGTGCGCGCGGCGCGCCGGACGGCGTTCGCGGCACGATCGTCTCGCTGGGCGACGCGGTTTCGCGGCTGCGCGAGCGCGCCGCGCGCAGGCGCGGAAGGCTGGCGTCGTGAGCGAACAATCCTCGTATCGCGTGATCAGCCTGCGCGGCGAGCTCGACATCTCGCGAAAGGCCGAGATCGGCGCCGCGCTGCAGATCGCGGGCCCCGGCCCGGCGGTCCTCGTCGATCTGTCCGACGTGCAGTACGCCGACTCGACGATCATCGCCGAGATGCTGCGCTTCCGCGAGGACGCGCGGCGCTGCGGACGCCGCCTGGCGGTGCTCATCGGCGATCCGCGCTTCCGGCGCGTGCTGCAGTACGCCGGGCTCGAGAGCGCGTTCGCGCTGTTCGAGGACCGCGGCGCGGCGCTGACCTACCTTTCGGCGGCGGAGACGACGTGAGCGACGTCGCGGGCGTCGGCAGCGAGCTGCGGCTCACGCGCGTCGCGCACGTCGACGCGGCGAAGCCGCTGCGCCATGCGCTCGCGGCCTTCATGGAGGCGCTGGAGATCGGGCGCGAGCTGCGCGAGGACATCATCATCGCGGTCGGCGAGGCGCTCGCGAACGCCGTGGAGCACGCCTACGATCCGGAGCACCCGGGGAGCGTCGAGCTCTACGCGCGCACCTCGGGCCACGACACGCTGCTCGTCGACGTGTACGATCGCGGGCGGTTCGTCCGCCGTGACGAGGCGACGCCGGGCCGCGGCCTCGGGCTGCGCATCGTCCGCGCCATCGCGCGCACCGTGTCGATCGACGTGAACGGCGGGACGCACGTCCGCATGGAGTTCAGCGCCGACCGCGACGGTGGCGGCGATCAGTCCTTGGCGATGTAGTCCAGTGAGCCGTATCGGCCCGTCGCAAGCTTTCCGCGCTGCAGAAGCAGGTCGTCGAGCAGCGCCGACGCGCCGATGCGGAAGAGATCCGGCGAGAGCCACGGCTCGCCCAGCGTCTCGTCGATGAGCACGAGATACGCGATCGCCGCCTTCGTGTTGCGCACGCCGCCGGCGACCTTGAGGCCGCGCCGCTCGCCCGTGCGCCGCGCGAAGTCTCGGATCGCCTCGCACATCACGAGAGCGGTCGGCAGCGTCGCCGACGTCCCGATCTTTCCCGTCGACGTCTTGATCACGTCGGCGCCCGCTTCGAGCGCGAGGTCGCTCGCGCGCCGGATCGCGTCGTACGACCCCAGCTCGCCCGTCTCGAGGATCGCCTTGAGGTGGACCGCCCCGCAGAGCCGCTTCACCGCCGCGATCTCCTCGAACACGCGCGCCTCGTCGCCGGCGAGGAACGCGCCGCGGTCGATCACCATGTCGATCTCGTCGGCGCCGTCCTCGAGCGCGGCCTCCGTGTCGCGGAGCTTGACGTCCAGCGAGGAGAGCCCGCTCGGGAACGCCGTCGCGACGGAGGCGACTTTGACGTCGCTGCCGCGCAGCGCGTCCTTCGCCACCGCGACGAGGTTCGGATAGACGCACACCGCGGCGACGCGGGGCGCGCCCGGTGCCGGGGCGAGCGCCTTCGCGCACAGCGAGCGCACGCGACCGGGCGAGTCGCGGCCTTCGAGCGTCGTCAGGTCGATGCAGCGGATCGCGAGGTCGATCGCGGCGAGCTTCGCTTCGTTCTTGATCGAGCGCTTCGCGAAGCCCGACGCACGGGCTTCGAGCATCACGGCATCGACGGGCGGCGTCGGCGCGGCGAGGGTCTGCATGCGCAAGGTTTCGCGAGCCGCGGGCGGCTCGCCCGCAGGGCGCTCTACGCGGCGCCGTCCCAGAGCGCGCTGAGACGCGCGGCGAGCGCCGCGTCGCGCGGCTGGACGCCGCTCCCGCGGCACATCCGGCACGCGCCGGGACCGCACTCCGCGCAGCTTCCGAGCCCGGTGCAATGACGGCAGCGATCCTCCGGCGAGAGCCCGCGGCGGCGTTTGCGCGGCAGGCTCCAGCGCGCCGCGGCGCGGCGGCGACGCTCTTCGTTCGTCAGCTCCGTGTCGCGCAGGACCGCGTAGAACCCGAGCACCGAGATGCATGCCAGCGCGCCGATCATGAAATCGGCGAAGGTGCGGTCCCTCATTGGCTAGGTTATCGGACCGCCGGATGGGGAGTTGAGTGGTCCAGCGGGGCGAGCACGACCTTGTCGCGGCCTTCGTGCTTCGCCTGATACAGCGCCTGGTCCGCCGCCGCGACGATCGTGCCTTCGTTCACGCCGCGGTTCGGCCGCGCCGACGCGACGCCGACGCTGACGGTCACGATGCCGTTCACCGCCTCGGGATACGGGATCGCGAGCGCGCGGACGTTGTGCCGGACGCGCTCGCCGACGACGCGCGCCGCCTCGCCCTCCGCGAGCGGAAGGACGATCGCGAACTCTTCGCCGCCGTAGCGAGCCGCGACGTCGTCCGGGCGGAGCACCGCGCCCTGCACCGCTTGCGCGACCCGGCGCAGGATCTCGTCGCCGGCCTGATGCCCGTGCGTGTCGTTGAAGCGCTTGAAGTGATCGACGTCGATCATCAGCACCCCCAGCGCGGTGCCGGTGCGGCGCGCCCGGTCCCACGCCCGGGCGAGGGCACCGTCGAAGGAGCGGCGATTGGCGATCCCCGTCAGCCCGTCAAGCGAGACCAGCGCCGAAAGCGCGCGATTCCGGTCGGCGAGCGCCAGCGCGAAGAGCAGCGACTCGAGCGCGAGCCCGGCGCTGAACGCGCGCGTCAGCTTCGCGTGCGGGAACAGGATCCCGTGCAGGTTGAGGTCGTTGACGGCGAGCCCGATCGCGCCGAAGACGAAGGCGACGAGGTAGAAGCGCGCCGGCGCGAAGCCTTGCCGGCGAGCGACGACGCCGCGCGCGAACAGCAGCACCAGCAGCGCCGCTTGGAGCACCTCTTCGATGAGGCTCCAAGGCGCATGCCAGCGGGTGAGCTTGTCGCTCAAGATGGCGGCCACGTTCGCCAGCAGCACGGGCGTCGTGAGATAGTCCAGCGTGCGGCGCCAGCGCGCGACGCCGAGGAAGGCGCGGCAGAATCCCGTCAGCGCGACGTAGTAGATCGCGAGCGAGAGCCCTTCGCTTCCGCGCATCGTTTGCGGCCAGCCCAGCACCGCGGCGCGGCCCTCGACCAGCGTGAGCCCCACGAGGCTGAACATCGTCGTCGCGTACCACCCGAACGGCGGATCGCGCAGCACGACGAAGAGCAGCGCGTTGAACGCGCCGATCGCGACGAAGAAGCCGAGGAAAAACGCTGCGTCGCTAGAGATTGCCGCGCTTCGCCTGTTCCTGCTCGATCGACACGAACAGCGCCTTGAAGTTGCCCTTCCCGAACGAAAGCGAGCCGCGCCGCTGGATGATCTCGAAAAACAGCGTCGGCCGGTCCTGAAGCGGCTTGGTGAAGATCTGCAGCATGTACCCGCGGTCGTCGCGGTCCACGAGGATGTCGAGCTCGCGCAGGATCGCGACGTCCTCCTCGATCGCGCCGACGCGCTCGCCGAGCGTGTCGTAGTAGCTGCCCGGCGTCTCGAGCAGCTCCACGCCGTTCGCGCGCAGCGCGCGAACGGTCTCGACGATGTCGCCGGTGGCGATCGCGACGTGCTGCACGCCCGCGCCGCCGTAGAACTCGAGGTACTCCTCGATCTGCGATTTCTTCAGCCCTTCGGCGGGCTCGTTGATCGGCATCTTCACCGCGCCGCTCGGGCTCTGCATCACCTTCGAGCGCAGCGCCGTGTACTCGGTCGAGATGTCCTTGTCGTCGAAGCCGATCAGCTGCGAGAACCCGAACGCCCGCGCGTAGTAGTCGCACCAGCGGTCCATCTCGTTCCAGCCGACGTTTCCGACGCAGTGGTCGATCCGCAGCAGCCCGACCCGATGCGGGGCGCGCGCGGCGTTCGTCCACGCGCGATAGCCGGGCAGCCACGGGCCTCCCGCGCCCGGACGCCGCTCGACGAACGTGTGCACGGCGTCGCCGTACGTTCCGACCACCGCCGTCACCACGCCCTCGCGCTCGACGGGCTCCGCGATCGCGACCGCGCCGCCCGCGACGGCGGCGTGGAAGGCCTCGCGCGCGTCGGGCGTCCGCAGCGCCACGTCGCGGACGCCGTCGCCGTGCCGCTCCACGTGCGCGCCGATCGGATCGCCGGAGGCGATCGCGGACGTCAGCACGAGGACGAGCTCGTTCTGCCGGACGACGTACGAGGCGCGGCCCTTCACGCCGGTTTCCGGGCCGGCGTACGCGACCGGCTCGAAGCCGAAGGCGGTGCAGTAATAGTGTGCGGCTTGTTTCGCGTTGCCCACCCAGAGCTCGAGATGGTCGAACTCCAGTGCGGCGAGCGCGGACGAAGCGCGCGACGTCGTCGTGCTCACAGTCGATCGGTTACCCCGGAAGTCCCAGCTTCCCTCGCGGAACGGCCCGGTCCCCCGCGTTCGCCTCGACGGTGGGTAGAAGAGGGGCCGACCCTTCCACCCTTGGGGGAAACCATGGACACGACCGACGTCCGCGAAGCCGCGCGCAACGCGGTGAACCAATCGAAATCATTCGTGACGCGCCTGGTCGACGAACGCACCAGGCAGATCGGCGAACAGATCGGCTCGACGGCGCGGGACCTGCGCAAGGTCGGCGACGATCTGCGCCGCAGCTCGACGCTTTCGCCCTTGGCGGACTACGCCGACCAGGGCGCGACGCTCGTCGACCGCCTCGCGAGCTATCTCGCGGAGGCCGATTCCGAGCGTCTGCTCGGCGACCTCGAGAACCTCGCGCGCCGTCAGCCGTGGGCGATCGCGGCGGGCGCCGCGGCGCTCGGCTTCGCGGGCTCGCGCTTCCTGAAGACCTCGAGCGCGCGACGCTACCGCAGCAGCATGGGCGAGCTCGGCGCCGAGACCACGGCGCCGTACGGAGCGGTGAACGCGCCGTACGGATCGCCCGCCGGATACGGCGGACAGACGTATGCGACCTGACGAACCGACCGAGGCCCACCGCCCGCTGCACGAGCTGGTGAGCGACCTCGGCACGGAGATCTCGACGCTGGTCCGTCAGGAGCTCCAGCTCGCACGGGCGGAGATCGCTGCCGCCGTGAAGCCGGCCGCCGCCTCGGCGGGGCTGCTCGGCACCGGCGCGATCTTCGGTCTCGGCGCGTTCGGGGCGGCGACCGCGTTCGTCATCGCGCTCATCGGGCAGTGGATCCCGGTGTGGGCCGCGGCGCTCTTCGTCGCCGTCGTCTACGGGATCGTCGCGCTCGTCGCGGCGCAGAGCGCAAAGAAGACCATCCAACACACCGCGCCTCCGCTCGAGCAGACGGCGCAGACGCTGAAGGAAGACATCGAATGGGCAAAGACGCGAGCGAAATCCGGCGCGAGATAGAAGAGACCCGCTCCCGCTTGGGCGACACCGTCGAAGCCCTCGCGTACAAGACGGACGTTCCGGCGCGCGCCAAGGACGCTGCGAGCGAGAAGCTGGAGACCGTGCGCGGCACGGTCGGCAACGTCGCGGACGGCGTGAAAGACGCGGCCGGCGGCGCGAAGGACGCCGCCGGCGGAGCCGCCGGGGCGCTCAAGGAGACGGTGAGCGGCGCGCTCGGCGCGGCGAAAGGCGCCGTCGGCGGTGCGGCCGGCGCGGTGAAGGGCGCGGTCGGCGGCGTGGCGCAGAGCGCCGCGGGGCTCGGCTCCCAGCTGCCCGACCCGGGACGGGTCGGCGACGTCGCGCGGCGGGGCGCGGGATTCGTCACGCAAAACCCGCTCGGGCTCGTCCTGGGCGGGCTCGCGGTCGGGTTCCTCGCCGGACTGCTCGTGCCGGTGACGGAGTACGAGCGCCGGACCGTCGGGCCGATCCGCGACGACCTCGTCGAGAAGGCGCAGACGGTCGGGAGCGACGCGCTCGCGCACGGCCGCGAGGTGCTGCAGCAGACGACGCAGGCGACGATCGAGACGGCGCAGCGGTCGCTGCAAGAGCACGGCCACCAGGCGCTCAACGAAGGCTTCGGCGAGCGCGGGATCGCGGGCACCGTCATCGAGCACGGACGCGCGATCCTCGAAGAGACGGCGCGCACCGCGGCCGACACGGCGCGCCAGGCGGCGATCGAGCACGGCAAGCAGATCGTCAGCGAGGCGAAGGGCGAGACCGTCCACGGACAATCCGCCGATCAGCAAGCCGGTCGCTCGCCGCAGCAGTCCGGCGGCACCGAGGCCGGGCCGGTCTCGGGCTGAGCGCAGTTCCCGGCGATCCGCCCGACGAGGCCCGCGCGTCATCGCGCGGGTCTCGCTTCGCGCGTGGAGCGCTCCTCTGGCTGGGCGGAGCCGGGCTCCGGATCACCCTGCTGGCGATCCCGCCGGTGATCCCGCTCATCCATCGGGACCTGCATCTCGACGAGTCGGGGATCGCGGCGCTCTCGAACCTGCCGGTCCTGGTGCTGGCGGGCTCGTCGGTGTTCGGGTCCCTGCTCGTCGCACGGCTGGGCGCGCGGCGCGCGCTGATCGCCGGCCTCTGGCTGATCGCGGCGTCGGGGGCGCTGCGCGGCGCCGGGCCGGCGCTCGCGACGCTCTTCGCGATGACCTTCATGATGGGCGTCGGGATCGCGCTGATCCAGCCGGCGTTCCCGACGCTCTCGCGCGCGTGGTTTCCCGAGCGCGTGTCGATGGCGACGGGCCTGTGGGCGAACGGGCTGCTCAGCGGCGAAGCGCTCGCGGCCTCGCTCACGATCCCGCTCGTCCTTCCGCTCGCGCACGGCAGCTGGGAGATCGCCGTCGCCGCGTGGAGCGCTCCGGTCGCGCTCACCGCGCTGCTGCTGACGCTGTTGCGCGACGCCGCGTCGCCGCCCGCCGCGGCGCGCGTCGCTTGGTTTCCCGATTTCCGCAGCCGGGACGTATGGCGGCTGGGGACGTTTCAGTCGGCGGCGAGCTTGGCGTATTTCGGCGCGAACACGTTCATGCCGGACTTCCTGCACGCCACCCACCAGCCGCAGCTCGTCGCGCCCTGTCTGGCGGCGCTCAACGTCGGCCAGCTGCCTGCGTCGATCGCGGTCGGGATGCTGCCGACCCGCTTCCTCGCGCGGCGCGCCACCTTGTACGCGGTAGCGGCGCTGATCCTCGTCGGGATGCTCGCGTTCGTCTACGTCGGCGGCGTTGCGGCGGTCGTCGCCGCGGTCGTGCTGGGGCTGACGACGGCCTACGTGCTGACCCTCAGCTTCGCGCTGCCGGCGTTCCTCGCCGCGCCGGCCGAGATCCCGCGCATCTCGGCCGGGACGTTCACGCTCGGCTACGCGATCGCGTTCGTCGCCACGATCGTCGCGGGCGCGGCGTGGGACGCGAGCCGCTCGCCGGTCGCCGCGTTCGTCCCGCTGGTCGCGGCCGCAGCGATCGTCGCGGCGATCGGGCCGCGCTTCGCCCCGATCGTCGCGCGCGCTACTTCGGCGGGCTGAGGCTCCACGGCGCGAGCGCGTGCAGTCGCACGGCGACCGCGTCGCCGATCATCGCGCGCGCGTGCGTCGTGAAGTGGTAGTCCGCCGTCCCGAAGAGGGGCACGTGGTTCGGCGCGCGCTCCTCGGCATCGAACGCGGGCAGCATGTCGACCACCGGAACGCCGGCGCCCGCGACCGCGTCCTCGAGCCGGCGCATGTCGGTCACGTCCGGCGCCATGTCGTACGGCGGCGCGAACTCTTTCGCGACCGGGTACCACGCGGCTTCGCCCGGCGCCAGCGCGACCGGAATCGGATGGACGACGACGACGAACGCGATGTGTTTGGCGCCGAGGATCTTCGCGATCTCCTGCAACGTGCGCGTCAGCTCGCCGGGCCACGCCGGCGAAGCCAGATCGGGCGTCTTCCGCTCGTTCTCGAAGGTCGCGATGACGTTCCCCAGATTGAGGCTCAGCACGACCGCGTGGTAGAAGCCCGTTTGCGCGCACATCTCGGCGAAGTGCCGGATCGGCGCGTTCGCCAGCTCGATCACCGGGATCACCTTCGCGCGCTTTCCCGTCGCCGAGAGCGAGGCGTCGGCGTCGAGCCGGGTCTGGAGAACGCCTTCGATCGACGTCGCCCAGTCGGTCACGAAGTACACGTAGGAGTTGCCGACGTACGCGATGCGGTACTCGTTCGGATCGGGATTGTCGACGATGCCCGGAAACGCTTCGTCGCCGGCCGCCCACGGATCGACCCGCAGCGTCGGCGTGAGCGAGCGGATCCGGCGGTTTCCGGCGTCGGCGACGAGCAGACCGCCCTCCGGCGTGCGCGCGATTCCGAGCGGTGCGAAAAACTTCGCTTGCGGACCGGGTCCGTCGGCGTACCCGCCGCTGTCACCCGACGCGCTCTCGGTCCGGATCCCGGCCAGCGGCGTATACTGTCCCGACACGATCTCCAGCTCGCGGACCGTGTTCGTGCGCGCTTCGGTGTACGCGACGGTGTACGGGTCGAGCGCGGCGAGAAACGCCGGCTGTCCGAGCGGCTCTTCGGCGCTGGTGCCCTTCACCGTCGTCCCTTCGGCGATGCCGTCACGCGCGAAGGCGCGGTCGTCCGACGGCGCGTGCCCCGGGAGGCGTGCGACGATTCCGCGCAGATCGCCGGCGAAGAGCGTCACGCCGACCGGACCGTCGAAGACGGCGACCGCGTACGGCCGGTCACCGAAGCCGGGGACCGTCGTGACGTTGCCCGCGGGATCGATCTTGCGAATGCCGGTGTAATCGGCGACATAGAGATCGTTCTCGCGATCGACGGCGAGCCCGGTCGGATCGCCGAACCGCGCCAGCATGCGCGGTCCGTCGACGTGACCGCTCTGCGAAGGCGATCCCGCATACGTCGTCACGTCGCCGTGCGCGTCGATCGCGCGGATGCAATGGTTCAGCGTGTCGGCGACGTAGATCGTGCCGTCGCTGCGGATCGCGATCCCCGCCGGGCGATCGAACCGCGCGTTCGCGCCGCGTCCGTCGGCGTACCCGCCGGGCACCCACAACCCGCTCGCGTCGAGCGCGCCGCCTCCAGCGATCGTCGTCACCGCTCCGTCGCGCGCGATGCGCCGGATGCGCTGCGCCGCGCCGTCGCTGACGTACATCGTCCCGGACGCATCCTCCGCGATGCCGGTCGGCATCAGGAACGTCGCATCGGCCCCGTCGGCGAAGCCGGGAACACCCGTGCCGCTGACCGTCGCGACCGTCGTCGTCTCGGACAGCGCAGCGGTCGGCGGCGCGGCTTCCGCCGCGCACGGGAGCAGCAGCGCGGCGCAGAGCGCAACGCGCAGCCATGCGCGGCGCCGGCACCCGGTCCGTTCATCCATTACGAGGGAGATCGGCGTTCGGCGTGACGGAAAGGCCGGACGGAAACGTCCCCGCTTTGGCGCGTGATTCCCAATCGGGCGCGAAGGTCATGTGCGGGCGAAGGTCGCCCTCGACGGTCAGCAACGTGCGCACGCCTTCGAAGGAGCTCGTCTGATAGTGCGGATCGGCCAGACCGGTCTTCGCGAACACCACCAAGACGCGCAGCCTCCGCGTCCCCGGCGGAAGCGCGGGCACGCGCGTGACGAACAGCTTGACCGCCTCGATCTCGAGCGCGCGCAGCGCGCCGTCGGACGGCGTCTGCGCGAGCAGAAAGCGCTCGACCCACGGCGTCGCGTCCCACCACAGCACCGCGCCGTGCGCGTCCTCCGAGAGCACGACGCGCGGCGAGGGATAGTTCTCGACATCGAGCGGCGCCGCGCCGGCCCCGAGCAGGAACAGGGCGAGCAGCGGGGCCGCGCAACGGCGCAGCGCTCTCACAGGAACGTCCGATAGATCGTCAGCGCGTCGGCGAGCGACGGCGCAGCGATCCATCCCAGACCGAAGGTGAAGCTCGCGTACGTCAGGCCGGTCGAGAGCGCGGTCAGCGCCGGCGAGGGCGCGCGGAGCCAGGCCACGCGGCGCACGACGCCGCCCCGCCAGAGATGGTACACCGCGACGCACGCGCCGTTCCAGACGCCCCAGGCGACGAACTGCCACCCCGCGCCGTGCCATACGCCGACGATGACCATGACGGCGAACATCGAGACGATCACCGACGGGCGGATCGCGGAGCGGCCGGAGCGCGGCTCGCGCAGGCGCTTCGCCATCGGCACGTACACGTAATCGCGCACCCACGACGTGAGCGACATGTGCCAGCGGCTCCAGAACGCGACCAGATTCGTGGCACGGTACGGCCGCGCGAAATTCTCGGGGACGCGCACTCCGAAGAGCGCGCCGAAGCCGATCGCCATGTCGGAGTAACCGCCGAGATCGTAGTACACCTTGACGCTGCCCGCGACGAGCGCGACGAGGTACGTCGCGGCCGTGTACGAGGGATCGGGATGGAAGATCGGCTGCGCGAAGAGCGAGACCGGATCCGCGATCGCGACCTTCTTGAACAGGCCGAGCAGGATCCGGTAGAGCGCCGCGTGCAGCTCGGCGCCGCGCGCGGGCCGCAGGCCGTCCACCTGCGGAACGAACGTGCCGTAGCGTTTGATGGGGCCGGCGATCATCGTGGGGAAGAACAGCGCGAACACCAGGAACTGCTTGAGCGTGAACTCCTTGATGCGCCCCGCGTGCACCTCGGCCAGAAAATGGATGAACTCGAAGGTGAAGAACGAGATCGCGAGCGGCGCCACCAGCGGGCCGAACACGGGGAAGCGGCCGGGGAGCGCGCCCGCGAACGCGTCGCTGAGCCAGTGCGCGTACTTGAAGTAGGCGAGCAGCACCACGAGCGCGGCGATCGCAGCAAATGCCAGCGCCACGCGCCGCTCGCGCGCCCCGCTCCCGGCGAGCACGCGCGCCACGCCGTACGTTCCCAGCGCGGCGGCGACGACGAGCAGCACGTTGGCCGGACCGGACTCGGCGTAGAACGCGAGACCGGCGAGGATCAGGACGTACGCCCGCCAGCGCTGCGGCGCGAGCGCGAAAAGCGCGGTGACGACGACCGCGAACGCCGCGAAGACCCAGCTATTGAAGTACATCGAGGTACGGGGCGACGTGCGGAGCGATCGCGCGCGCGAGCCGGTCGCCGCCCGCGGCGTTGAGGTGCGTGTTGTCGATGAAGTCTTGCGAGGGCAGGAGCCGGTCGAGATCGAGCACGGCCAGCCCCGAGGCTTGCGCCAACCGCGCCACGCGCCGGCGGTTCGCGTCGTACGCCGCGTTGTCGACGTAGCGATGCAGGAGCGCGTGGTTCACCGGCGGCAGCAGGACGATCCCGGGGATGCGGTGCTTGGCGAGCATCGCGAACAAATGTCCGGCGTACGCGAAGTCGACGTTGTCGCGGTCCAGCGGCGTGAGGTCGTACATCGCTGCGTACCGGCCGGAGCCCGTCGCATCGTTCGGCTGCAGCAGCGGATGCACGCGCGCGAACAGCGCGCCGGCGAGGTCCGCATCGCCGAACAGCGCCTGGTGCAGATCGACGCGTCTCCCGTAGAGGCGCCAGTGCGCGGCGACGAAGCGGTCGAGCCGCTCGCCCGGAGTGGGGACGTGCGTGCGCTGCGCGTCGTCGAGGCGCCCGGCGTCGAACGGCTCGAGCAGCGCGGGCAGCGCGACTTCGGCGAGCGCGGCGTTGAGACGGTCGTACTCGACCGCGGTCTCGTTGAAGGACGCACTGTTGATCTCGACGATCACGGCCCGCGGCCGGATGCCGTGCGCGAGCAGCAAGCGGAGGACGAAGTCCTCGTTGATCGGCGTCTCCGCTTCGTACGTCAAGTTGTCGACCGGACGTCCGAGCGTGCGCTCGAGCTGCGCGACCGGCGACGCCGCTGCGGCGACGCCGTAGCCCCACATCTCCGAGTCGCCCAGCACGACGAGACCGGGCCCCGCGGCGTGCTCGAGCGCGTACGACCGAAGGTAGTCGCCCGAGAAGTGCGAGGGCAGGCGAAGGCCGCCCGGACGCCAGGCGCCGAGCAGGAGATCGGTGAGCAGCAGGAGCGCGGCGCTGACGAACAGGCTGACGCGTACGTCGCCTCGTCTGCGCTCAGAACGAACCATAGAAGAAGCGGTACTGCGCGTCGGAGGCCAGCACGATGGTCGCGACGATCAGCACGTAGAAGATCACGCCCATCACGAATCCGTCGTCGAAGGGCAACCGCGAGCCCGGTCTCGTTCCGTTGCGCTCGCCGGCGGCGCGCCGCGCGCGCGGTTCCGATTGCTCCATTCGTTTCCTTGGGCCCCCGCACGTGCAGTGTTGAACGCGCCGTCGTGAAATGCCTGGCGGGCGCCCGTTCGACCGCTCGCGGACGGCCCGAACGGCGGAGGGCTTCCCCAACAGCCTCGGAATCCGTATCATGGGTGGGCCTCGACGAGGGTTGGGCCTCGCGCAACGACAATCCGTGAACCCCGCCAGGCCCGGAAGGGAGCAACGGTAAGCGGACCCTTTCGTGTGCCGCGAGCCACCTGGCCCTCGTCCTGGCCTTTTCTTTGGGATGCAGAATCTGATCACGGCCGTGCTCGCCGGAGTGGTGAGCGCGCTCGTCGTGGCGGGCGGGTACCACCTGTTCGTCGCGGCACCGCGCCTTCGCCGCCTCCGCGCGATCCTCGACACTCACGACGGGCTGCTGGGCGGCGGCGCGACGCGCGCCACCGACCGCCTTGCCGCGCTCGAGCGCGAACACGCCTCCGCCGGCGAGGAGCGCGCGGCGCATGCACGGCGGCTCGACACGCTCGAGACGATCGCGCGCACGCAGGTGCCGCGGGTCGGGTTCGTGCGCTACAACGCCTTCAGCGACGTCGGATCGGACCTCTCGTACGCGCTCGCACTCGTCAACCGCGACGGCGACGGCGTCGTGATCAGCAGCATCTGGTCGCGCGAGGAGACCCGCACGTACGGCAAGGCCGTGCAGGGCTTCAAGACCGCGCAAGACCCCTCCGAGGAAGAGCTGGCCGCGATCGACAAAGCGCGGGCGGCGGCGACGTGAACACCAAGACGTTCCTGATCAAGATCATCCCGCCGACCGGCTATTCGGTGTACCGGATCGCCTTCACGCGCAAGCACGTGTGGGCGGCGCTCGCCGGCGTCGTCTTCGCCCTTCTGGCCGCCGTCGGTTTTCACACGTACCAGCTCCGTCGCGCCGAGGCCGACGTGCGCGCCCTGCAGACCCTGACGGGCGAGCAAGAGTCGCGCTTGCGCGCCATCGACAAGCAGGCCGACGCCCTCTCGACGGAGCTGCGCGCGGTGCAGCGCGAGAACGCCGAGATCAAACGGCTGATCGGCGGCGACGGCGGCGGCAAGCCGCAGCAGCACGCGCAGCTCGCGCCGCGCAGCCGCGCGGCCGTCGCGGCGAACTTCTCCGCCGTGCAGCGGCGGCTCCGCGCGCTCGCGCGCCAGTCGGCGGCGACGAGCAGCGACGCGCAGCGGCTCCAGCGGCTCGCGTTTCGCGTGCTGAACCTGCGCCACATGGCGTCGATCGCCCGCGAGCGGATGATCGCGTCGATCCCGTCGCTGAACCCGGTCAACGGGACGATCGACGCGGGCTTCGGCTGGCGCACGAACCCCTGGCCCGAGTTCCACAAGGGCGTCGATCTCGCAGCCGGCTACGGCGACACCGTGCGTGCCGCGGCCGCCGGCACCGTCGTGAGCGCGGGCTGGGACCCCGGGGGCTTCGGCATCAAGGTCGACATCGACCACGGCAACGGGTACCACACCTGGTATGCGCATCTCTCGCGCGTCGCGGTCGAGGCCGGGCAGCACGTCACCAAGGGCCAGCCGATCGCGTACGTCGGATCGACCGGCGAGTCGACCGGCCCGCACCTGCACTACCAAGTCATGTACGACGGCCAGCCGATCGACCCGGCACCCTTCCTCAACGGCGTGCCGGCGAAAGTGCTCGCGACGCTGCCGGACGCGGAGCACGGCTGATGTGTGAAGTCTGGGAGGGCGTGTACTGGATCTTCCGGGTGTACATGCTCGTGATGCTGGTCTACGCGATTCTCTCGTGGGTGCCGAGCCTGCGCGGGCGGTGGACCGACGCCATCGCAAGGCTGGTCGAGCCCGTCCTCGTCCCCGTTCGCCGCGTGATCCCGCCGCTGGGCGGGATCGACGTTTCGTTCATCGTCGTGCTGATCGTGCTGCAGATCGTCGTCAGCGCCATCATCGTCCCCGAGATCCAGTCCTGCCAGCTTTCTTCCTACTGAGCCGGTGATGCAGCTCGACCCCGCGCGCGCCCCGCGCGGCCCCGCGACGGTGCGGAACTTCTGCATCATCGCGCACATCGATCACGGGAAGACGACGCTGAGCGATCGTCTGATGGAGTTCACCAAGACGGTCGGCGGCCATCGCGAGATGGAAGAGCAGATGCTCGACGCGATGGACCTCGAGCGCGAGCGCGGGATCACGATCAAGATGCATCCCGTCACGCTGACGTACACGGCGCGCGACGGCGAGACGTACGAGCTGAACTTCATCGACACGCCCGGCCACGTCGACTTCTCGAGCGAGGTCTCGCGCTCGCTCGCCGCCTGCGAGGGCGCCCTGCTCGTCATCGACGCCGCACAGGGCATCGAGGCGCAGACGCTCGCCAACTACCATCTCGCGCTCGAGCACGACCTGACGATCATCCCGGTCATCAACAAGATCGATCTGCCCGCCGCCGACGTCGAGCGCGTGCGCGGCGAGATCGAGGAGATGCTCGTCATCGAGGCGTCCGAAGCGATCCCCGCGTCGGCCAAGGAAGGGCTCGGGATCGAGGAGATCCTCGAAGCGATCGTGACCCGGATCCCGCCGCCGCGCGGCACCGAGGACAAGCTGCGCGGGCTGGTCTTCGACGCACAGTTCGACCCGTATCGCGGAGTCGTCGCCTACGTGCGCGTGGTCGACGGCGAGCTGAAGGTCGGCTCGCGCTTCATGTCGATGGCGCACCGGCGCGTCTACGAGGCGACCGAGGTCGGCGTTTTCAAGCCGGAGATGCGCAAGACCGGCGTCCTCGGGATCGGCAACGTCGGATACGTGATCGCGAACATCAAGTCGCTCGGCGACATGGACGTCGGCGACACGATCACCCTCGCCGACGATCCGGCAGCCGATCCGCTCCCCGGCTACAAGCCGATCGTGCCGATGGTCTACTGCGGACTGTATCCCAACGAAGGCGTCGAGGTCAGCGATCTGCGCGACGCGCTCGAGAAGCTCTCGCTCAACGACTCGGCGCTGCACTTCGAGCCCGAGTCGTCGATCGCCCTCGGCTTCGGCTTCCGCTGCGGATTCCTCGGGCTCTTGCACATGGAGATCGTGCAAGAGCGGCTCGAGCGCAACTTCAACCTCGACCTCATCGCGACGTCGCCGTCGGTGGTGTTCCGCGTGACGCTCACGGACGGCACCGTGGAGACGATCGACAACCCGGCGAAGCTGCCGGCGCGCGACAAGATCGCGACGATCGAAGAGCCGTACGTGAAGGCGACGGTGATCACGCCGCCCGACTACGTCGGCACGATCATGGAGCTGACCCAGCTGCGGCGCGGCAGCCTCGGCAACATGGAGTATCTCCACGACGGCCGGGTGATCCTGACCTACGAGCTTCCGCTGGCCGAGGTGATCGTGGATTACTTCGATCAGCTGAAGTCGCGCACGAAAGGCTACGCCTCGCTCGACTACGAGGTGACCGGCTACAAGGAAGGCGATCTCGTCAAGCTCGAGATCCTGCTCAACGGCGAGCCGGTCGACGCGCTCTCGTTCATCGTGGCGCGCGAGAAAGCGCAGTCGCGCGGGCGCGCGCTGACCGAGAAGCTGAAGGAGCTGATCCCGCGCCAGATGTTCGACGTGCCGATCCAGGCCGCGATCGGCGGCAAGATCGTCGCCCGCGAGACGGTCAGCGCCATGCGCAAGAACGTCCTCGCGAAGTGCTACGGCGGCGACATCACGCGCAAGCGCAAGCTGCTGGAGAAGCAGAAGGCCGGCAAAGAGCGGATGAAGCGCGTGGGCCGCGTCGACCTGCCGCAGGAAGCGTTCATGGCGGTCCTGCGCCTCGGCGAGTCCTGAAGCGGCCGATGCGCGCGAAGCGCAACTGAACGCGCACCGCGTCGATGCTCGTCTACGTCGCCACGACGAACGCCGGGAAGCTCGCCGAGATGGAAGCGCTCTTCGCCGGCGCGCCCCTGCGGCTCGCGACGTTCGAGGGCTATCGCAGTCCGCTCGAAGGCGACGTCTCCTACGCCGACAACGCAGCGCTGAAGGCGCGCGCGCTGCGCGCGCAATTGCTTCATGCCGGCGAGCATGCCGCCGTGCTCGCCGACGATTCCGGGCTGGAGGTGCGGGCGCTGGACGGCCGCCCGGGAGTTCTCACCGCGTACTACGGCGGCGCCGACGTGTCGTGGAGCGAGCGCCGCTGCGCGCTGATCGCCGAGGTCGATGCGGCGGGCTCGCCGGATCGGGCCGCGCGCTTCGTCTGCGCGCTGCATTTCATCGCGGCGGACGGCCGCGAGCTCGGTGCGTTCGCGACCGTGGACGGCGAGATCGCGCGCGAAGAGCGCGGCGAGCTCGGATTCTCGTTCGATCCGCTGTTCTTCTACGCACCGGCGGGCGGCACGTTCGCCGAGATGACCGCCGCGCAGAAGAACGCCGTCAGCCACCGCGCCATCGCCGCCGCCGGACTCCTCGCGGAGCTGCGCCGGTCCGGGATCTTGCCGCAGACCGAGCCGTCTGAAGCACGCGCACAATGAAGCAGGCCCCGCTGTCTCAGCGAGGCCTGTTCGACGTGGTGCACCGCGAAGGATTCGAACCTTCAACCAATTGATTAAGAGTCAACTGCTCTACCGTTGAGCTAGCGGTGCGACGTTCGTCAGGGTACCCGCTCCGCGACGCTTCGTCAAGGGCTGAACGAGGGAGCGGGGTCGTGGTGCGCCCGGTGGGACTCGAACCCACGACTCTCGGCTTAAAAGGCCGGTACTCTACCAACTGAGTTACAGGCGCGCGGCCCGCGCACAGCGTTCTCCGCACATGCGAACGGCCCCGCTCGCGCGAGGCCGTTCCAGACGCTGGGGTGACTGACCGGATTTGAACCGGCGACCTCCTGAGTCACAGTCAGGCGCTCTAACCAGCTGAGCTACAATCACCGCGAGCCGCCCCGATTTCGGCACGCCGTAAACGCGCCCTTCCCTCGCGCGCGTCTCGAATCGTCTCGCGCCCGGAGGGAGTCGAACCCCCATCGTTCCGCTTAGAAGGCGGATGCCTTATCCGTTAGACCACGGGCGCGCGGGCGCGCCGGTCCGCCGGCGCGGCTGCATGGTCGGGATGACAGGATTCGAACCTGCGACTTCTGCGTCCCAAACGCAGCGCTCTACCAAGCTGAGCTACATCCCGGCGCGCCCATCGTATCACGGCGGCTCAAACGGCAACGCCGTACGCGGCATGGCGTCGCCGGCGCCGAACCGCGACGGATCCCGGGCAACGCGTGCGGGCAACGCGGCGCGGAACGGGCCGCGGCGAAGCGGCTCAGTTCGCGACGACGCGACGGTCGTCGATCGCTTCGATCAGGCGGCGCTGGACGTCGGGGTCCAGGGCGAAGAACGCGAGTCCGCGCGAGCGGGTCGCTTCGACCCACTGCTGCAGTTCCCAACGGTCCCAGATGGCCTTGCGTTCGTCTCCGTCCACCGAGTCGAGGGCCTTGCCCAAGTCTCTCGGCAGCTTGCCGTCGGCGCCCATGCTACTTTTATCGGCAGCGGCTCGCCGGTTTCGCACCCCGAACCGATTCATTACGCTCGAACGTACGGCGACCCGAGCTTCGCTGCCGAAAACGAAGGCGTGAGGGAAGCGGACGAGCCCCCGACGCTGCGCGACGTCGTCGCCGCGCTCGGCGCTCCGGTCCGCGTTCGAGCGGCGATGCCCGAGCTGCGCTACGAATGGCGGTGCGGCTGCTGCGTCGTCGTCGACAGCGACCTCATGGAGCGCCGCTGGGACCGCTGCGCGGCGCACGCGCGCTGGGAGGCGCGGCGCACCGCATAGGGAGCACCGCCGGACCGCAGAATGTCGTCCCTCCGCTTGGAGAAGGAGACATTCTTCCGATGAGACCTTCACGTGGTGCTTTTCTCGCGGGTGCGGCAGGGACCGCGGCGGCGGTCGCCGCTCCGACGCTCGTCGCGGCCGCCGGCCCGGCCGAGGTCGCCGCGGCGACGCACGGCATGACGTTCACGACGCTCCGCGACGGGGGCGTCGATCACGTCGGCGTCCGCACCTCACGCGGCATCGTCGACGTCGCGCGCGCGGCGCGCGTGCTCGGTGTGGCGCAGCCGCCGCTCACGGTGGACGACGTCATCGCGGGCCGGGGCGACGTCGCGGCGCTTCCGCGGCTCGTCGAGCACGCGCCGGCGAGCGCGATCCGCGCCGAGAACGCGGTCGAGTACGGGCCGCTCGTCGGTGCGCCGCCGAAGATCATCTGCGTCGGCTTGAACTATCGCGCGCACATCGCGGAAACCGGCGAGAAGCTGCCGCCGTATCCGGACCTGTTCAACAAGTACAACACGGCGCTCAACCGCCACAACGGCACGGTGAAAGTGTCCGGACTGCCGGCGGAAAAGTTCGACTACGAGTCCGAGCTGGTCATGATCGTCGGGAAGACGGCCTCGAACGTCAGCGAAGCGCAGGCGCTCGATCACGTCTTCGGCTACGCGTGCGGCCACGACTTCACCGCGCGCGACGCGCAAATGCGCGTCTCGCAATGGATGACCGGGAAGACGCCGGATCAGTTCGCGCCGCTGGGACCGTGGCTCGTGACCGCGGACCAAATCCCCGATCCGCAGACGCTGCAGGTGCAGACGTTCGTCAACGACGAGACGACCCCGCGCCAGAACATGAACACCTCGCAGATGATCTTCAGCTGCGCGCACATCGTGAGCTACACCTCGCAGTTCATCACGCTGCAGCCCGGCGACGTGATCTACACGGGGACTCCGAGCGGCGTCATCATGGGCTACCCGAAGGACAAGCAGGTCTGGCTCAAGCCCGGCGATCGCATCCGTACGGTCATCTCGAAGCTCGGCGAGCTGCACTTCACGCTCGTCTAGGACAGCCGTCTCGCCTCGGGCGGTCATCGCGCCGCCCGAGGCGAAGACCGTGCCGCCGCGGGCATGTGGCGGAATCGGTAGACGCGCTGGATTTAGGTTCCAGTGGGGCGACCCGTCTGAGTTCGAGTCTCAGCATGCCCAGACTTCGCGCCTTCGGCGCGAAGCCATAGCGGTGCTCGCTGCGCTGCGCTCCGTTCAAAGGAGTTGTGAGAAGGGCGCGCTGGTGGGTTCGCGTTCCGCGAACCCTTCACGGTGCTCGCTGCGCTGCGCTCCGTTCAAAGGAATTGTGAGAAGGGCGCGCTGGCGGGTTCGCGTTCCGCGAACCCTTCACGGTGCTCGCTGCGCTGCGCTCCGTTCAAAGGAATTGTGAGAGGGCGCGCTGGCGGCCCGAAGCCGTTGGGGGCGGGGTTCGGGGTTGACGGGTGGAGGGGGCGTCGGTATGCTTCCAGGGTTCGTGCCGAGGCTCGCGAAACGGGGCTGACGGCCGCGCGGAAGTAGCTCAGCGGTAGAGCATCGCCTTGCCAAGGCGAGGGTCGCGAGTTCAAATCTCGTCTTCCGCTCCAATTTCGACTTCAGTTCGACGGCGGGCGCTTGCCCGCCGTCCCCGCTTCCGGAGGTCCGCCGCACTCGTGCCCTCGACGCTGAAACCGCTCGACCCGACGCAGGTCGAGCTCGAGATCAGCATCACGCCGGAAGAGTTCGCCGCGGCGCAGGACGCCGCGTTCCGCAAGCTCGTTCGCAGCGCGAAAGTGCCGGGATTCCGTCCCGGCAAAGTCCCGCGAAAGATCTTCGAGAACACCTACGGCGTCGCGCAGATCATCGACCGCGCGCTCAACGACCTCGTCGGCCCGAAGGTCGACGCGGCAATCCAGGAGCATCACCTCTCGCCGCTGGAGACGCCGAGCGTCGAGCTCGTTCCCGGCGAGGACGACGGCCCGCCGAGCTTCAAGGCGCACGTCTTCATCCTGCCGGAGTTCGAGCCGCAGGGCTATACGGGGGTCGACGTCACCGACGTCCCCGAGGCGGCGAGCGACGACGACTTCGAGCGCACCGTCGAGCAGATGCGCCGCAACGCCGCGGTCCTCGTGCCGGTCGACCGGCCGGCCCAGCTCGGCGACACGGCCGTCGTCGACTACGAAGGCAAGATCGAGGGCGTCGCCTTCGAGGGCGGCACCGCGAAGGGGCAGGAGATCGAGGTCCTCGAGGACCGCTTCATCCCCGGCTTCGCCGCCGGGATCGTCGGGATGCGCGCCGGCGAGACGAAGGACGTCACGGCCACCTTCCCGGACCCGTACGCGAACGCCGACCTGGCGGGCAAGGAAGCCGTGTTCACGATCGCGCTCCACGAGGTGAAGGAGCCGGAGCTGCCCGAGCTCGACGACGAGTTCGCGAAGCGCGTCTCGCGCTGGGAGACGCTCGAGGAGCTGCGCGCCGACGTCCGGCGCCGGCTCGACGAGAACGCGAAGACCGCGGCCCGCCGCCGCATGTCGCAGGAGCTGCTGGAGAAGATCGCGGCCGCGAACGACATCCCGATCCCGGAGGTCCTCGTCGGGCGCGAGACCCAGCAGATCCTCGGCGACATGCGCGCCAACATGGCGCGCGCAGGCATCGCCTGGGACGAGTACCTCGGCGCGAACGGCAAGAGCGAGGACGAGGTCCGGGCCGAGCTGCGCCCCGAGGCGGAGCGCCGCGTGAAGAGCACCCTCCTGGTCGAGGCGATCGCCAAAAAGGAAGGGATCGAAGCGACGCAAGCGGACGTCGAGGCCGAGCTGGACGCCCTCGCGGCGCAGTACGGCCAGCCGCGCGAGAAGATCGTGCAGGCGCTCCGCTCGAACGTGCCCGCCCTCATCGACGGGATCGTCCGGACGAAAACGCTCGACAAGCTGATCGAGCAGGCCCGCCGCGTCCCCGCAACTGAAGTCGCAACCGGGTAGGTCACGGAAGGCGCACATGGGACATCTCGTACCGATGGTCGTCGAGCAGAGCGCACGCGGTGAACGCGCGTACGACATCTACTCGCGGCTCCTCAAAGAACGCATCATCTTCGTCCACGGCCCCATCGACGACGGGATGGCCTCGCTGGTCATCGCGCAGCTCCTCTTCTTGGAGCGCGAGGACGCCGATAAAGACATCGACATGTACATCAACAGCCCGGGCGGCTCGGTGACCGCCGGGCTGGCAATCTACGACACGATGCAGCTCATCAAGCCGGACGTCGCGACGATTTGCGCCGGCATGGCGGCGTCGATGGCGTCGATCCTGCTCACGGGCGGGGCGGCCACCAAGCGCTACGCGCTGCCCTACTCGAAGATCCTCATCCATCAGCCCTGGGTGCAGCAGGTGGGTGGCCAGGCGACGGACATCGAAATCCACGCTCGCGACCTCATCGCGACGCGCCGCACCCTGGCCGGCATCTACGAGCAGACCACGAAGCAGCCCGTCGACAAGATCCTGAAGGACATCGAGCGCGACTACTACATGACGGCGCAGGAAGCGCTGGAGTACGGGATCGTCGATCAGGTGTTCAGCAAAGACAACCGGACCGTTACGCCCAACACGCCCACGCCGTAGGTCGACCGCATGTTTCGTTTCGGGGACGAGAAAGGCCAACTGAAGTGCAGCTTCTGCGGAAAATCGCAGGAGCAGGTGCGGAAGTTGATCGCGGGACCCGGCGTCTACATCTGCGACGAATGCATCGAGCTCTGCAACGAGATCATCGAGGAAGAGCTCTACAAGAACGTCGACGAGAACCTTCGGCTTCGGAACATTCCGAAGCCGAAAGAGATCAACCACATCCTGAACCAGTACGTCATCGGTCAGGAGCGGGCGAAGAAGTCGCTGGCGGTCGCGGTCTACAACCACTACAAGCGCGTGAACGCGGGCGGCGCGACGGGCTCGACCGAAGAGGTCGAGCTGCAGAAGAGCAACATCCTGCTCGTCGGCCCCACCGGCAGCGGCAAGACCTACCTCGCGCAGACGCTGGCGAAGATTCTCGACGTTCCGCTCGCGATGGCCGACGCGACCAGCCTCACCGAGGCCGGCTACGTCGGTGAGGACGTCGAGAACATCCTGCTCAAGCTCATCCAGGCCGCCGACTACGACGTCAAGCGCGCCGAGAAGGGCATCGTCTACATCGACGAGATCGACAAGATCGCGCGCAAGAGCGAGAACCCGTCGATCACCCGCGACGTCAGCGGCGAGGGCGTCCAGCAGGCGCTGCTCAAGATCCTCGAGGGCACGACGGCCAACGTTCCGCCCCAGGGCGGGCGCAAGCACCCGCACCAAGAGTTCATCCAGATCGACACCACCAACGTGCTGTTCATCTGCGGCGGCGCGTTCGACGGCCTCGAAAAGATCATCGAGAGCCGCGTCGCCTCGAACTCGCTCGGCTTCCGTGCCAACCCCGAGACGAAGAAGGATCGGCTGCACACGAAGATGCTGCAGCAGCTGATGCCGGAGGATCTGCTGCGCTTCGGGCTGATCCCGGAGTTCATCGGCCGTCTGCCGATCGTCGTCACCCTCGACGCGCTCGACGAGCTGGCCCTGCGCCGCATCCTCGTCGAGCCGCGCAACGCGCTCGTCCGTCAGTTCCAGAAGATCATGGGGATGGACGGCGTCGAGCTGACCTTCACGAAGGAAGCGCTGATCGCGATCGCCATCAAGGCGCAGTCGCGCAAGACCGGCGCGCGCGGTCTGCGCTCGATCCTCGAAGAGATCATGCTCGACGTGATGTACGACCTTCCGTCGCTGCAAGGCGTGAAGAAGTGCATCATCAACAAGGAAGTCGTCGAGAAGCGCGAAGCGCCAGCGCTGATCTTCGCCGAGCGCCCGAAGGACCAGAGCGCGTAGCCGCAGCCGAACTTCGGCGTTTGCGGCCGGCGTCGCCGTGCGCGCTACGTCGTCGCCGAGCGCGCGTGCAGTGCCGCGGTGATGCGGTTCGCGACGTCGTCCGCGCTGTCCGGCGGGTCGACGTGGAAGAAGAGATGCTTGTACTTCGACGCGTTCTCGGCGAGGTCGATCACCAGCACGTCCTCGCTGCCCTGGTAGTCGAAGAACACGACGTCGCCGTGGTACAGGAACGTCCCGGCCATCTTCAGCGACCCGGCGTTCGTGCCGAGCACCTTCAACGACTCCCAGAACGAGGGCGGCTTCGACACGGTCGCGGACGCGATGTTCGCGAGCGGGACGCGGAACGACCCGTGGATCGCCCAGAGCTTGTCCCAGGACGAGAGCTCGACGATCAGGAGGTCGTTGTCGATGCGGACGTGCGCCATGCGACGTGCTACCCGCGCGCGGCGCGGCGGTTTCGGGGTACAACGGCGCCATGGAGACGCAGGGCACACTGACCGTCAGGAGCTCGATGTTTCGTGACGGCGAATCGATCCCGCAGGCGTGCGCCTTCGACGGGATGGGCTGCACCGGCGGCAACGAGAGCCCCGACCTCGCCTGGTCGGGCGCGCCGGCCGGGACGAAATCGTTCGCGATCACCATCTGGGACCCCGACGCGCCGACCGGTGTGGGCTTCGTCCACTGGGTCGTCTTCGACATCCCCGCGAGCGTGACGTCGCTCGAAGCGGGCGCCGGCGGCAAGAAAGGGGCGGGCGTCCACGCGACGCAGGGCTTCACCGACTTCGGCGAGAGCAAGTATGGCGGGCCGTGTCCGCCGCCCAACGATTCCGCGCACCACTACCATCTCACGGTGTACGCGCTCGATCAGGACAAGCTCGGCGTCGACGAAACGACGACGTACGCGAAGTTCCGGTTCATGACGCGCGGTCACATCCTCGCGCAGAAAGAGATCGTCGGACTCTACGCGCGCCCGCAGCAATAGCGCAGCGCGACCTGCTGCTCGGCGCGTGAGGCGATCAGGCGCGGTCGAGCGCCGCGCGGATCGCTTCGCGGACTTCCGTATCGGGCTCGTCCGCCAGGGCGCGTCCGAGCAGCGACGACGCCCACGACGAGCCGATTTCGGCGAGCGCGGCGACGAGCGCGAGGCGTGCGCCGGCCTCGCAGTCGGCCGCGCGCGGATCGACGCCGGCCGGCCACGTCGCACGACGCGGCGCGTCGTCCTCGGCGCGCCGAGTCGCAGGACCGCGCGGTGACGGCGCGGCGAACGGATCGTCCGACGCGTTCGTGAACCGATCGATCCGCGGATCGATCGCGACGGACGGGGGCGCGAACGATATCGCGGGCGGCGGCTGCGCGGGGCGCGGCGCGAAGATCGCGATCCCGGTGAGCACGCAGCCGAACGCGGCGAGCAGCGCCGGCAGCACGAGCGTCAGCACGGAGCGATCTGCATCGCTCGGAGCGCCGCCAGCAGTTCGGCGCGCGCATCGTCGAGACGGTCGCCGGCCCGCCGCCCGAGACCGTCGTCGAACGACGAGCGCGGTGCGCCGTCGTATCGCGCGAGCGCGCCGTCGAGCGCACCGGCATATCCGGCGAGCGCGGCACCGACGCGATCGTCGCCGCCGGCCGCGTCGGTGCTCCCGCCGTCGGCGCCGGTCCGGCCGCCGCCGGCCGGCGGGGCCGGAACGAGAGCGAGCGCCGCGCGCAGCGCGGCGGCGTCGCCCAGCGGCGCATCGGCGAGCGTCTGCAGAACGTACCGCGCTCGGGAGGCGCCGAACGGCGCGACGCTCGCGCCCGACGCTGCACGCCGCTCCAGGGTCTCGAACACGCCGGTGAGCGCTCCCCGCATCTCGACGTCTTCAAGGTCGACCGCCTCGACGTCCAAACCGGGAACGCGCAGCTTCACGAAGAGCCGGTCGAACGAATCGGCCGCCGCCGCGCCCAGGCGCTCCAGCGCGGCGGCGATCTCCGCGTCGCCCGACGTCGCGGCGTCGGGCAGCATCCCGCGCAGCGCGAGCACGTGATCCGCCAGCCGCGTCGCCGGAAACCGCAGCAGCCGCGCGAGCAGCGCGCGGCGCTCGGTCTCGCGACCCGGATCGAACGCGAGGCGCACGGGCAGCGCCGGCGCGACGTCCGTTTGCGGTTCATCGGCCGCCGCTTCCGGTTCATTGTGTGGTTCATCCGCCGCGCATCGCGGGTCGGCCGCGTCGCGAGGTGCCGCATAAACGGCTGCTGCGGCCGCGGGCAGCTCGGAGACCGCGGGCGGGGCGACGCTCGCGATGACGCTGCAGCCCTCGACATGATAGGCGAGCGTTGGCGGGCGCAGTGCGAACGCCGCGCGGTGCACGAGCGCGACGGACCCTCGCGCTTCTGATTCGCCCGAAGCCGAGCGCACGTGTGCGACGATCGCTGCGTGCTGCTCTGCCGAGGTCGAGGACGAGGACACGGAGCATTCCACGACGATTCGCGCGCCCGCCGGAACGCCGCGCAGCGTGAGCCCGGACTCGAGCGGTGAAACGCCGTCGAGGTCGAGCAGCGAGCAGCCGTCCACGCGCGTCGTCCCCGGCACGATCGACAACGCGTCGCCCGCGTCGAGCGTCACCGCCAGCTCGTCGTCAGCCGCGCGAGCTTCCACGATCGTCCGCACGCCGAAGGCGCCGCCGGCGACCGCTTCATCGGGGACGCGGAGCGTGACGGCCGCGGCCTCCGGCGAGCGCGGCGCCGACGCGGGCAACGCCAGCGGCGAAGCGTTCTCCGCGACGATGCGGCCGCCGCGGCGCGCCTCGCTTTCGCTCACGGACAGCTCCCACCGCGCGCCGCGCTCCAGCGCACGCAGCTCGCGCCGTTCGTCGCCGAACGTGGCGACGATCGCGCGCGCGGCGGCGTGCCCGGCGTTCCGCACGCCGTAGACGATCGCGCCGTCAGCACCCGTCGGATCGCCGTCGAGGACGAGCGAAGCGCGGTCGCAGACGCGGACGGCGACGACCGCTTCGCATCGCTCGGGCGCATCGGCCGGGTGCCGCCGAAACGCATCCTCCTCGAGCGCAGGCGCGCGACGCGCGGCGACCCGGAAACGAACGAGGTCGCCGTCACGGGCGTGCACCGGAGTCAGCGCGCTCGCCGCGATCGCGCGCACGCAACCCGCGGGCAGCACATCTTCACCCTCGCTACCGGCGACACGCGCAAGGGACGTGCCGAATGCACCGGCAGCGCCAGTGCCGATTTCCGGCGCAGCATCCGTGGCCGCCGCGTCGGAGCCGCCGCCGTGGTCCTCGGCAGCACGGAGATCGACGAGCGGTTCGACCGCTACGTGCACGCGTTCCGCGCCGTCGCCGGCGTTGAGCACCAGCGCGGAAAGGTCGATGCGCGCCCCCGGTTCGGTGCGGTCCGGAGCATCGACCGCGAGCACGCGAAGCTCGCGCGCGAGGACCGGCGTGAACGACGCTTCGGCGTGCGTCGCGTCGTGCTCCGCATCGCCGGCGAGTTCGTGCTTGCCGGCGTCGCGGCGGACGCGCGCGACGATCGTGCTCGCGGGCGAATCGGCGCCGTAGGCGAGATCGACGCACACGGTGCTGCACGCGCGCGCGGGGACGCACGCGATCGATACCGACGCGGTATCGTCGTCGACGCGCAGTCGCGCGTATCGTATGCCGGCGTCCGCCGCACCGGCGCACGCAGGCGCGGCCGGACCGCGGCGCGAGCGCCTGCGCGGCGTGGTTTCGCCGGCCGAGACGTCGGAAACCGGCACATCGTTCACCGACGCCGCATCGCGAAGAACGCGCACGCCCGGCGGCAGAACGAGGGAGACCTCGACGTCGCGCGCGTCGCTCCACCCGTCGTTCCGAACGTCCACGGACACGGTGGCGCGCAGTCGTGCGGCGCGCACGCGCACGGCCGCGCCGAGCAGAGGCTGGGTGATCGCGCCGGCGCGCACGCCGAGCGCCCGCGGCGGTTCGTCGCCGAGCCGCACCCACGCATCGTTCGCCCTGACCTCGCCGGCGACGCGCGCGACGACGAGCGCATCGAACGCGAGCTCGACCGATTCTCCGGGCGCGAGCTGGGGCACGCGCTGCTCGGCGGCCTGATCATCACCCGCGTCGCCCGGCAGGCGCGCGCACCCGGGCGGCGGCGGTAGGGTGACGACGGCGTCGCGCGCCACGGCGTCCCCTTCGTTGCGCACGACCGCGCGCACGCGGACGGTCTTCGCGTCGAGCGCCTCGACGAACGTTCCGCTCGCCGGTCCGTCGAGCACCGCACGCCCGCGAACGACCACCTCGCAGACGTTCGTACCGAGTTCGGCGTCGGGCAGCCGCAGCACGGCCTGCGCGTGGAGCCGCGTGCCGTCGTCGCACGCCGCGAGGACGCGCACCGATGCTTCCGCGACGACGTCGTCGCCCGGCGCCGCCGGTTGCACCTCGAGCCGCAGCTCGCCGATCGGCTCGAAGCGGGGATCCAGGCGAAAGCAAACCGTCCCCGCGGGACTGGGCGTCGAGCCGAGATTCCGCGTGCGAAAGCGCAGCCGCACGACCTCCCCGGGCCGCGCGATCGACGGCTCGGCCGTGAGGGCATGCAGCGCGGGCGGAAACTCCGTCGTCATGCCGCTCCCGGTGCCCCCGCGCGTTCCACGACAAGTGCAAAGACGTGGTAAAGCATGGCGGGAACGTTCGTCGTTGGGACGATCAGAATTCCGTGGCCACGTTCCCGCCCGGGTTTTCCGGGGCGCGGTATTTTACGTGCCGCGGATTGTTTCGGCGAGCCGCGGCGCTCGCCGTCGCCTTCGTTCAGATCGCGTTGCTGCTGTCGGGCACGGTCCTGGCGCCGCTTCCGGCGCTCGCGACGAGCGGAGCGCCGTGCGTCCCGAACCCGGGGAAGGACGGCGCCGCCGGCAGCATGTCGTCGGTCGTCGACGAGTATTTTACGCCGCGGACCGGCACGCTGAGCGCGGGGGCGACCAGCGTCCGTCTCTCGAGCACGACCCCCGACACCGCGGGCGGCGGCGCGTCCAGCCCGGCGCTCTCCGTCGGCGACGAGCTGCTCATCATTCAAATGCAAGACGGCACGTTCACGACGACCAACGGCAGCTCGTACGGCACCGTTTCGAGCCTCTCGAGCGCGGGCTTGTACGAGTACGTCTACATCTCGGCGGTGAGCGGCACGACGATCACGATCGTCGGCGCGGGCAGCGGCAACGGGCTCCTCAACAGCTATCACGAAGCGGCCGCGTCCAGCTCGCACGGACAAGAGGTCTATCAAATCATCCGCGTTCCGCAGTACACGACGGGAACGCTGACGAGCAACTTCCACGCCGCGTATTGGGACGGCAAGACGGGCGGCGTCGCGGCGGTCGACATGGCGTCGCTGCTGACGCTCGGCGGCGCGAGCGTCTACGCGACGGGCGACGGGTTCCGCGGGGGCGGTTTGACCGACAGCGGCTCGACCCCGAGCAGCGTGCTGAACAACGACTTCCTCGACTCCGCCGACATGAACGGCAGCTCGGTTCCGGGCTTCGGATCGAAGGGCGAAGGCATCTTCGGCACCCCCGCAAACCTGTTCTGGTACACGAGCTTCTCGACGCCCAGCACCCCCGGCTCGCCGACGGTGCAGAACGGCGAGACCGACGGCTATCCGAGCGGCGACATGGGGATGGGCGCGCCCGGGAATGCGGGCGGCGGCGGCGACGACGACGACCCGGCGGCGAACGACGAGAACACCGGCGGCGGCGGCGGATCCAACGGCGGCGCGGGCGGCAACGGCGGCTATCCCTGGACCCCCGTGTACAGCGGCAACACGCCGTACTACCCGCCGAACGGCGGTCCCGGAGGAACCGGCTACAACGCGGTTCCTTCGACGAGCTCGACGCAATCGTACGGAACGAGCACGACCAAGTTCACGCCGAACAACGCTCACGACATCGGCGGACGCGGCGCGGCGGTCGTCACGTCCGCTTCCGTCAGCCGCGCGTTCATGGGTGGCGGCGGCGGCGCCGGCGTGAACAACAACGGCTCGAACAACAACGCCTACAACGAGTACGGCTCGTCGGGCGGCACCGGGGGCGGCATCGTCATGATGCGGCTCAGCACGACGAGCGGCAGCGCGAGCCTCTACGCGGACGGGACGACGGGTCTCGCGCCGCTGAACGACGGCGGCGGCGGCGGCGGCGCGGGCGGAACGATCATCGTGACGGCGCCGCCGGGTCATTCGCTCGGCGTCACGGCATACGCCGACGGCGCGGCCGGCACGACGGCGAACGCGACGAACAGCAGCCTCTCGCAGCAGCACGGTCCCGGCGGCGGCGGCGGCGGCGGCGTCATCATGACGAGCGCGTCGGTCACGAGCAGCGTCACGGGCGGGGCGGCCGGAACGACGACGACGTCGGCGACGACGTACGGGGCGACGGCGGGGGCGGCCGGCTCCACGCTGACCGTCACCGCGGCGTCGATCCCGGGCGTCGCGTCGGGCGGCGAGTGCAACGGCATCAACAGCACCGTCTACACCGGGCCGCTCTCGCAAGGCTCGACGACCGGCTATAACGCGACCGGAAGCTACGACGGGGTCGTCGGCGCGACGAACGACAACGACTTCACGGCGAAGGCGTTCTATCCGGCCGGGATGCCGATGTACAACATCAGCTCGACGCCCGGAACGTGGCAAGGCAACGTCTTCAAGACGACGTCGGCGACGACGATCGACGTGCCGAACGAGCTGTACTACAACAACGATCCGGGCGGCACGCAAACACTGACGTTGACCGTCACCGCGCCGACGGGCTGGACCGGCCAGGTGTGCCCCGACAGCTCCGGCTCGCCGAGCTGCGCGTCGTCCGGCGGCTGGACGGTCGGCGCGGCGGGCCAAACGTCGTCGACGACGTACAGCGTCGCCGCGAACACGCTGCTCTCCGCGACGAAGACGTGGACGGTGTACACGATCCCGAGCGGGACCAACGTGACGGCGTTCAACCGCTACGACGCGACGCTCACGGCTTCCGACACGTACGGCAACACGAACACGACGCACAACGAGCTGTATCCGGGCTTCGTCGTGCTGACGAAGAACGAGACGCTCCCGAGCAACGGCGGCTGCCCCGCCGGCGACACCATTCCCGCCAACGGCCTCTGCCCGGGCGCGATCCTGACGTTCTCGATCGACTACCGCAACATCGTCGCCGGCGCGAGCAGCGAGCCGACCCTCACCAACGACTGGCCCTGGGTGCGGCCCGGCACGTTCGTGATCACCGAGAACGGCACGGCGAGCGGGCTGATCGACACGACCACGGGGAACAGCACCTCGAACACCTGGGGCGCGAGCACGTTCTCGTGCGGGCTGAACGACGCCCTCGTCGCCGGCGCGAACGGAACGACGACCTTCGGCGACAGCACGGCGAACTCGACGTTCACGGGCGGCACCGTGAAGTCGACGTCGTTCACCGACACGGTGGGCGGGAGCGGGTTCGCCCTCGTGCCGTCCGGGATCACCTCGACGGCCAACCTCAGCGGTGTGACGAGCGTCGCGTCGCAAGGGACGCTCTGGTTCCGCGTGATGGTCGTCCCCGCGACCGGCTGTCCCTGATCCCGCGTTCGGCCTGACGACGAAGGTCGGGCGGTGCGGCTCCTCCAAGTGTGGAGGGGGATGATCGACCACGCGACCCTCCGGCGGATCCCGCTGTTTCGGGATTTTTCGGACGATCAGCTTTCGCAGGTTCTCGCGACCGTCTCCGACCGTCGCTACGCGAAGCATCAGTTCATCGTGCGCGAAGGCGACCCCGGCGACACGTTCTTCGTGATCGGCTCGGGGTCGGTCGCGGTCTGCCGCGTCACGCCCGACGGCCGCGAGACGATCCTTTCGATCCTGAAGGAAGGCGACTTCTTCGGCGAGATGTCGATGTTCGACTCGTCGCTGCGCTCGGCGTCGATCAAGACGCTGACCGACGTCGAGGTCGGCGCGATCCGCCAGAGCGACTTCATGGGCCTGATCGACAAGAGCCCGCAGATCGGCCGGCTTCTCGTGATCGAGCTGTCCGAACGGCTGCGCGCCGCAAACGCGCTGATCGCGGCGACGACCTCGCAGGACATCCGCGCGCGGCTCGCCTCGCTGCTGCTGAACCTGACCGAGCAGTTCGGCGAGCCGGTCGCCAACGGCACGCGCATCACGCTGCGCCTGACGAATCAAGAGATGGCGAACATGATCGGCACGACGCGCGAGACGGTGAACCGGACGCTGAACCGCTTCTGGGACGACCGTCTCGTCGACATGCGGACCGCGAACGTCGTCGTGACCGACACGGAGAAGCTCCGGCAGCTCATCGCGTAGCACGAACCCGAACGTCCTGGGCAAACGGCGCACGCCGCCGCGTACCCCGCTCGGGGTCCAGGACGATGCACAGCGTGAGGGGCGGGCACCGTCGTCGACGTGCAGCTCGCGTCGTCGACGTCACTCCCGGCGTGGCTTGCGGGCGGGGCCGTCCTGCTCGCCGCGGCGTCGAGCGCGATCGCCGGCGTTCTTCTGGCGCAGCTGCTTCGTACGCGCACGGCGATGCGAAAGCTTCGCGACGATCTTCGACGTGTCGCCGCCGCCGGTGCGCTGGACGCGGACGCGCTTCGGCAGGTTGCCGAAGCGGCTCGGGTTTCCGTTGCGGCCGTGCTGGAAGAGCTCTCGCGCAGCGCGGCGACGATCGCGGGCGTCGACGGCGTCCTCGTCTTCGAGGAATCCGACGGCGAGCTCGCGTGCATCTTCGCATGCGGCCCGCGTACGTCGTACTACCCCGGCTCGCGCGTCGCGCTCGATGCCGACGCGCTTCCCGCCCGGGTGTTGCGCGCCGGACACCGGCTCACGGCGAACGCTCACGTTCCGCCGCCGCATCCGCGAGACGCGTTCGCGCTCGCCGTTCCGCTCGCGACGGACCAGGGCGTGCGCGCCTGCATCGTCTTCTCCGCGAGCGGGACGGTCCGCGACGAGGCGCTCGAGCGGCTCGCGCGCTTCACGGAGCAGTGCGCACCGGCGTATCGTCTCGCGCTCGAACGCGAACACGACCGGCGCCGAGCCGAGTACGACGCCCTGACCGGGCTCCTGTCGCCGGCGGCGTTTCGGCGGCGGCTCGCGACGCTGATCGATCGCGCGCGACTATCGCCCGGCCGCGACGTCGCCCTGCTGTTCGTGGACAGCGATCGTTTCAAGGAGTGGAACGACGCCTACGGTCACGGCTGCGGCGACGCGTTGCTGCGCGAGCTGGCGCGCGAGCTCGCCGCGGTCGCGCGCGGTCCCGACGACCTCGCCGCACGGAACGGCGGCGACGAGTTCTGTCTCGTCCTCAGCGACTGCGGAAAAGCCGACGCGATCGCGCGCGCGGAAGAGCTGCGCCGGCGGGTCGCGCGGCTCGACGTCGACGCGCTCCGGCCCGCAGGCGCGCGCGCCGCCGTGACGATCACCGCGTCGATCGGCGTCGCGGCGTTTCCGGCCGACGCCCGATCGGCGCACGAGCTCCTCGAGCGCGCCGACGCCGCGATGTATCACACCAAGGGAACCGGGCGCGACGGCGTGTCGTTCTCCGCGCCGGGCGGCGTCTTGTGCCGTCTCGACACCGGCCGCGCCGTGCCGCGGCACGTGTAGCGCGCGGCGGCTGGAGAGCCGTGCCGGGCGACGAAGATGCGGGCGATGTCCCGGTCCGGTCGTCGCCTCTGAGCGTGCGCGTCGACGTCCTTCCCCATCTCAAGACCGCGCGCTTCGACCGAGCGCTGACGTACGGCGTTCCGGACGGGCTGCACCTGACGACCGGCGACGTCGTTCGCGTGCCGCTCGGCCCGCGCGTGGTGTACGGCTACGTCGTGAGCGAGCCGTACGAGGGCGCGGACGACGCGCAGCCCGGCGGCGAGCCGAAGCTGCGTGACGTCATCGCGAAGACCGACGGCCCGCGCGCCTTCGATGCGACGGGCTTGGCGCTCGCGCGCTGGATCGCCGACTCGTATCTGTGCTCGCTGCGCGAGGCGCTCGGCGCGGTCGTGCTCGCGGCGGCGATTCCGCGCTCGGTCGAGCGTGTCGTTCCCGTCGGCGCGCCGCCCGATGCGGGCCGTTTCAAAGCGGTTCCCGAGCGGCTGATCCGGCTGCTGTGGAGCGACTTTCGCGACGGCGTGTCGCCGGACGCGCTCCTGCGTCATCCCGAAGCGCGGCGCGCGGGAGATCGCACGACGCTGCGTCACGCGCTCGACGCGCTCGTCCGCGCCGGCGCGCTCGAGCGGCGGCGCGTTCTGGCCGACGCGCGAGTCGGCGTCGCGACCGTTCGCGTGCTGCGCGCCGGTGACGGGACGGTGAAGGGGAAGAAGGCCGAAGCGCTCGTCGCGCACGTCGTCGGGCTCGGTGAGGTGCGGCGCGGCGATGCCGTGCTTGCCGGATTCTCGGACGCGGTGATCCGGCGCGCGGTGCAGGCGGGCGCGCTCGTGGAGGAGGCGCGCGAGATCCGCCGCGAGCGCAGCGCGCGGGTCGCGCTGCCCCCGTTCACCGCGACGGACGAGCAGCACGACGCGATCGCGCAGATCGCGCAGCTGCTCGACGCGCGGCGCTACGCGCAGGCGCTGCTGCACGGCGTCACCGGGAGCGGCAAGACGTTCGTGTACCTGCACGCGATCGCGCGCGTGCTCGCGCGCGGCGGACGCGCGATCGTGCTCGTTCCCGAGATCGCGCTGACCCCGCAGACCGCGGCACGCTTCGAGGCGGCGTTCGGCGACCGCGTCGCCGTGCTGCACTCCGCGCTCTCGGAGCGCGAGCGCTTCGAGGCGTGGCAGGCGGCGGCGCGCGGCGAGATCGACGTCGTCGTCGGCGCGCGCAGCGCCGTGTTCGCGCCGCTTGCGAACGTCGAGCTGATCGTCGTCGACGAGGCGCACGAGACGTCCTACCGGCAGGACACCGTCCCGCGCTACGACGCGATCGCGGTCGCGCGCGAGCGGATGCGCCGCGCCGGCGGTGTCGTCGTCCTCGGCAGCGCGACGCCCCTGCTCGACGACTACGCACGCGCGAAAGCCGGCCGGTTTCCGCTCATCCGGATCGCGGCGCGCGCGACCGCGCAGCCGATGCCCACGGTGCGGATCGTCGACATGGGCGCGGAGTTCGCCTCGGGGAACCGGCGCGTGTTCTCCAGCGCGCTGACGGAGGCGCTCACCGATCGCCTGGCGCGCGGCGAGAAGTCGGTGCTGTTCATCAACCGGCGCGGATCGGCGCGGTTCGTCCTGTGCCGCGCCTGCGGCGGCGTCCCCGAATGTCCGCGCTGCTCGACGTCGCTCACCGTGCACCGCTCGGAAGCGCTGCTGCGCTGTCACTGGTGCGATCATCAGGAGCCGCTGCGCGAAGCGTGCTCGGCCTGCGGCGCCGGGCCGGTGCGCGAGTTCGGCACGGGAACCGAGCGCGTCGCCGACGAGCTGGAGCGGCTCTTCCCCGAGGCGCGCGTGGTTCGGATGGATTCCGACACGACGACGCGCGTCGGAGACCACGCCCGGCTGCTGGAACGCTTCGGCGACGACGGCGACGTCCTCGTCGGGACGCAAATGGTCGCGAAAGGGCTCGACTTCCCGCAGGTCACGCTGGCCGGCGCGATCGCCGCCGACCTGGACCTCCACGTCGCCGACTATCGCGCCGCGGAGCGAACGTTCGCGCTTCTCACCCAGGTCTGCGGCCGCAGCGGACGCGCGCGGCCCGGCGAAGCGATCGTGCAGACGTATGCGCCCGAGCACCCGGCGATCGTCCATGCCGCGCGGCACGACTACGAAGCCTTCGCGCGCGCGGAGCTGGAGGATCGCCGCGACCTGCGTTGGCCCCCGTACACGCGCATGGTCGTCGTCGGCGCCATCGGGCGCTCGCGGCGCGCCGTCGAAGGCGCGATCGCCCGCTGGGCGGATGCGCTGCGCGGCGACCCGCGCTTCGAAGTGCTCGGACCGGCCGCCTACCCCGTCGCCCGCGTGAACGACGAGTGGCGCTACCGCTTCGCGGTCCGCACGGCGCGGCTCGACCCGCTCCGCGACGCGCTGCGCGAGCGTCTGCTCGTGCCTTCCGCCGGCGTCCAGGGCGTTCGCCTGGCGATCGTCGTCGACGGCTGAGCTTCGTTCCGCGGCTCTCGCCCTCGCCGGCGAGCCGCTCCGCCGCGGCGCCGCACCGAGCCCCAGCGGAGGGACGTACCGGGCGGTGGACACGGCGTCACGAGCGTCCCTGCGCTTGTAATGGTTCTGTCAGTGCCCGACAGATGCGGGTGTGCCAGGGAAACCCCAGGTTGGGCGGATCCGGACATGGAGGTTTTCCGCGTGCGTCGCTATGGATGGCTCGCGCTCGTCGCCGCGGCGGTGCTCGCCGCGTGCTCGGGCGGCGGTGGTTCGCTCGTTCCGCCCGCATCGACTCCCGCGCCCGAGCGGCCCGGCGGGACGATACGGCACAGCAATTGCCACGTCGGCGCGCCGAACGGCGGCAACGTCGAGTCGTGGACGCTCTGCAACAACACGGTGTTCGAATTCCCGGCCGACGACTACTACGGGAATCCGGTCAACCCGACGACCAGCTCGACGAACCCGGCGGTTCTGACCATCGTCGCCGACACGGCGAAAGACCAGTCGGAGCCGACGTACAACGGGAAGCCGGCGTACTGGTTCATCGTCACGACGTACAAGGCGGGGACGGCGAGCTTCACGCTGACGGACACGAAGGGCTACACGGCGACCGCGAACGTGACCGTGCAGACGTGCGGAACGCCCACGCCGAGCCCGTCGCCCACACCGAAGCCGACCGCGACGCCGACCCCGAAACCGACCGCGACCCCGTCGCCGAAGCCCACCCCGTCGCCGAGTCCGACGCCGTCGCCCACGCCGAAACCGACCGCGACGCCGGTGCCCACCGCAACGCCGAAGCCGACGGCGATTCCCACACCGAAACCCACGGCGACGCCGACTCCGACGCCGACGCCCAAGCCGACCGCAACGCCGACCCCGAAGCCCACCGCGACGCCCACGCCCAAGCCGACCGCGACGCCGACGCCGACTGCGACGCCCACGCCGAAGCCCACCGCCACGCCGACGCCCAAACCGACGGCGACGCCGACCCCGAAGCCCACCGCGACGCCGACCCCGACCCCGACGCCGAAGCCGACCGCCACCCCGACGCCGAAGCCGACCGCGACGCCCACGCCCAAGCCGACCGCGCTTCCGACCGTGACGCCCAGCCCGACGCCGCGCCCCAGCTGCACTCCCGGGCCGGTCCCCGCGCTCGTCGGCGTCTTCACCGGCGTGGTCGGGAGCGGATGCTGACGGCCGCTAGGCGTGTAACCTTTCGGTTAAGTAGGGCGAACGGCCTAGGACTGTCGGGAATCGATCTATCGGGCACATCACGCGATCACGGAGGCTCCTTGTGCGACGCTATGGATGGCTAGCGGTGCTTACCGCGTCCGCCTTGACCGCCTGCTCGGGCGGGGCGAGCAGCACGATCCCGTCCGCGGACGGCGGCTCGAACGCCCTGTCCACGGGTGCCGTACGCTACGTCGCCTGCAACATGGGCGGCGGGAACGGCGGCGGCGGCGGTAACGGCGGCGGCGGGAACGGCGGCGGAGGCGGCCAGACCCAAAGCCTCACGTTGTGCGACGGCACGAGCGAAGACATCGCCGCGACGGACAGCTCCGGCTGGTCATCCGCCTCGGCGTCGTCGTCGGATACGAACGTCGCCACCGTCGCGCCGGACAGCGCGATGGACAGGAGCCAGCCGCGCTTGAACGGGCAGCAGGTCTCGTGGTTCACGGTGACCGCGGTCGGCGTCGGAAGCGCCGTCATCACCGTCAAGGACGATCGCAACTCGAGCGTCGTCGACGTGACGGTCAAGAATTGCGGCAAGCCGACGCCTACGCCGACCGCGACGCCGACACCGACGCCGACTCCGGGGCGCGGCGGGTCGACGCCGACGCCGGCGCCGACCGCCACTCCGACGCCGGTGCCGACCCCGACCCCGACCCCGGCCCCGGCGCCGACCGCCACACCGACCCCGGTGCCGACGCCGACTCCGGTCCCGACGCCGACGCCGAGCCCGGTGCCGACCCCGACGCCGAGCCCGGTGCCCACGGCGACGCCGACGCCGCTGCCCACGCTGGCGCCGACGCCGACCCCGACTCCGACCTGCACCCCGGGCCCGCTCCTCCGCTCGCTGAGCGGCGTGAAGCCCATGACCGGCGTGATCGGCGGCTGCTGACCGGAGCACCGCCGAGAACGACGAGAGGCCGCCCCGTTCGGGGCGGCCTCTCGCTGCTTCTGAGAAAGGACGGCGCGGCGGCTAGGCCGACTTCGCGACCGCCTTCGCGAGCCGCGACTTCTTGCGCGCGGCCTTGTTCTTGTGGATGACGCCCCGCTGCGCCGCCTTGTCGAACTGCGACTCGACCGACGAGACAACCGCCGCGTCCTTGGCGCTCTTCGCCTTCTTGAACAGCGTCTTCAGGCGGGTCTTCGTGTCGAGGTTCCGCAGCGTGCGCTTGTCGGTCTGGCGCACCCACTTGACGGCGGCTTTGATGTTGGGCACGAAGAGTAGCCTATCACAAATCCGGGGAGCCGGTCCACCCTCTGGGGGCCGCCTCGGCGATGCGCGCGTACGAGGCGTAGCGGCTCGGGGCGATCTGCCCCTCCTCGACGGCCCGGCGCACCGCGCATCCCGGCTCGCTCAGGTGGCGGCAGTCGGCGAAGCGGCAGCGCGTCGCGGGCTCGCGCATCTCGCTGAAGAGCCAGGCCGCTTCGGACGCCGGCATGGGATCGAGCACGAACTCGCCGATCCCCGGGCTGTCGATGAGGAACCCCTCGCCGAGCCGCACGAGCCGCGCCGAGGTCGTCGTCTGTCGGCCGCGGCCGAACCGGGACAGCTCGCCGACGACGCCGATCCCGCCGAGCGCGCGGAAGATCGTCGACTTCCCGACCCCGGAGTTTCCGACGAGAAGCGCCCGCCGGGCCGCAATCGCCTCGCGCAGGCCGTCGACGCCGCGGCCGGCTTTCGGGTTGAGCAGGATCACCGGGACGTCGACCGCGCGGTACAGCCGCGCCGTCCGTTCGGCCTGCTCTTCGCCGGCGAGATCCGGCTTCGTGAGGAGGAGCAGCGGTGCGATATCGTGCTGCAGGGCGAACGCGACCAGGCTGTCGACCAGCTCGAAGTTGAGCGGCGGCTCGGCGAGCGCGGCGACGATGGCCAGCGTGTCGACGTTCGCCGCCATCGTTTTCGTTCGCCCGCCGCCGGTCCGCCGGACGAGTGCGAAGTCGCGCGGCGCGATCTCGTCGATGACGACGCGGTCCGGCGCCATCTCGCGCGCGGCGACCACATCGCCGGGGACCGGCATCGCGCGGTGCGCCCCCTTGCGCAGCGACGCGAGACGCGGCTCGCTCTCGTCCGCGGCGACGATCCACGCCGCGTTGCGGCCGACCGCGATCACGCGCGCGCGGCGGAGTCCGTCGTCGCTCACGCGAAGCGTACGCCGATCGTGATCGCCGTCCGCTCCGTCGTCCTCGCCGACCCGCTCGCCCGCGCGAACGTCGTCGAAGCGTTGGCGGGCGACGGCGCACCGGCCGGCGTGCTCGACGTCCTCGAAGAGGGCGAGACGGTGACGGTGCGCTTCGACGACGCGATCAGCGCGCCGGAGCTTGTCGACGATCTCATCGCGATCGAGTCGGTGTTCGTCCCCCGGCGCTCGCCCGAGGCGCTCGCGCTCGAAGAGGCCGCCGCGATCGCGGCGGCGGGTCTGGGCGATCCCGAGCTCGACGGGAGCCGCGTCATCGAGACGTACCTGAAAGAGCCGCGCCGATGACCTGGCCCGCGATCCCGGTTCATTTCGGGGTCGGCGACGCGATCGACATCCTCGCGACGTCGGTTCTCACCTACTACTTGCTGCTCCTGATTCGCGGCACGCGCGCCGTGCAGATCATGCTCGGGCTCTTCGTCCTCGTCGTGATCCTCGCCGCGTCGAACCTGCTGCACCTGCTCGTCCTCGCCACGCTGATGCAGTACCTGCTCCTCGGCACCGCGGTCGGTCTGCCGATCGTGTTCCAGCCCGAGCTGCGGCGCGGGCTCGAGCAGCTCGGCCGCGGGCGGCTGTTCGTGCGCGACCGCATGGCCGAGGACGAGCTCGCGGCCGAACAGATCCGCATCGTCTCGCACGCCGCGTTCGTGCTGGCGCGGCAGCGCATCGGTGCGCTGATCGTGGTCGAGCAGAAGACGGGGCTGCGCGAGTACGTCGAGAGCGGGACGGCGCTCGACGCGCGCCTCTCGCTCGACCTGCTGCTCGCGATCTTCAACAAGACCTCGCCGCTGCACGACGGCGCGGTGATCGTGCGCGACTTGCTGATCGAAGGCGCGTCGTGCTTTCTGCCGCTGAGCGACAACACGATCGGCGTCGACCGCCACGTCGGCACGCGGCACCGCGCCGCGGTCGGGCTCACCGAGCAGACCGACGCCGTCGTCGTCGTCGTGAGCGAAGAGAGCGGCGTCGTCTCCGTCGCGCGCGCCGGACGGCTCTCCGTGCCGATCGACGACGAGGAGCGGCTGCGCCGCGTGCTCGCCGCGTGCGTGCGGCCGACGCGACGGCGCGCACAGACCGAAGGCGGCGGCCTCGCCAACCTGCTCCCGCGGTTCCCGCGTGCTCAATCTCCTCAAGAACAACTTCGGACTTAAGGTCCTCTCCGTCGCGCTCGCCGTCGCGGCGTGGGGTTACTTCCACCTCGCCGCGGCGCCCGGGATCACGGCGCGCTTCGATCAAACGCTCGCGGTTCCGATCGTCGTGACGGGCCTGCGCGCCGGCTATCAGGCGCGCTACGAGGACAAAGTGGCGACGGTCGTCATCGAAGTCCCGCGCAACGGACAGCCGGTGAAGTCCGATCAGGTCCAGGCCGTCCTCGACGTGAGCGATCTCGTCGATCCCGGGTATCACAACGTGCCGGTGAAGATCGTCTCGCCCGACGTCGCGATCAAGTCGCTCTCGCCGGCCTCGGTGACGCTCTCGCTCGACAAGCTGGAAGACCGCACCGTCCCGATCGCGCTCGACTACTCGGGCGACAAGCGCGGGATCGTCGTCGAGTCGGCCGGCGTCAGCCCGGCGACGACGACGATCCGCGGCGTCGCCAACGACCTCGCGAAGGTCAGCGGGGTACGCGTGCAAGTGCAGATCCCCTCGAAACCGCAAGCGCTCGACGAGATGATCCGGCCCACGCCGACCGACGCGCACGGCGCCGAGGTGAGCGGCGTGCAGATCTCGCCGAACCTGGTGCGCGTGCGCGTGCGCTTCGTGAGCGCCGGAGCGAGCGGGAAGTAGCGGCGGCGCGCGGCATTAGGGCGCGATGGGCAAATACTTCGGGACCGACGGCGTGCGCGGCGTCGCGAACGGCGATCTCACGCCGGAGCTGGCGTTCGCCGTCGGCCGCGCCGGCGCGGCGGTGATCGCGCGCGATCAGCCCCTCGACAAGCCGATCGTGGTGGGCCGCGACACGCGTCTGTCCGGACCGATGCTCGAAGGCGCGATCGTCGCCGGCATCGCGTCGACCGGGCGCAACGTCGTGCAGCTCGGGATCGTGCCGACGCCGGCGGTCGCAGCGATCACCGCAGCGATCGAAGCGGCCGCCGGCGTGATGATCTCCGCTTCGCACAATCCCGTCGAGGACAACGGGATCAAGTTCTTCGGCGCCGACGGCTTCAAGCTCTCGGACGCCACCGAAGACGAGATCGAAGCGCTGCTCGACGCGTCCGATCTCCCGCGTCCGACCGGGCTCGACGTGGGCGTCGTCATGCAGACGCGGGGGCTGATCGACAACTACTTCGCGAAGCTCGTCGCCGCCGGCGGCGATCTCGCCGGGCTCACCGTGGTCGTCGACGGTGCGTTCGGCGCGGCGTATCTGATCGGGCCGAAGATCTTCGAACGCCTCGGCGCGCGCGTCGTCCCGCTGCATTGCGAGGACGACGGCAGCCGCATCAACGTCGAGTGCGGCGCGACGCACCTCGCGCCGCTGCAGACGCGCGTGCGCGAAGAGGCGGCGCGCACCAGCGGTCCCGTCGTCGGCGTCGCGTTCGACGGCGACGCCGACCGCGCGCTGTTCGTCGACGAGAGCGGGGCCGTCCTCACCGGCGATCACGTCATGCTGATCGTCGCGCGCGATCTCGCGCGCCGCGGTGAGCTGCCCGCGAACACCGTCGTCGGAACGGTGATGGCGAACATGGGCTTCGAGAAAGCGCTCGAGCGCGACGGGATCCGGCTCGTGCGCGCCGCCGTCGGCGACCGCTACGTGCTCGAAGCGATGCGCACCGGGGGCTATCGTTTCGGCGGCGAGCAGTCGGGACACGTGATCGATCTCGCCCGCGGCACGACCGGCGACGGACCGATGACGGCGGTGACGCTGTTCTCCACCGCGATGCGGGCACGCGCGTCGCTGCACGATCTCGCGAGCGATCTCGTGCGTTTCCCGCAAGTGCTCTTGAACGTGCGCGTCGCCGACAAGACGATCGCCGAGCATCCGCGGGTGCGCGACGCGATCGCCGGCGCGGAGCGCGAGCTCGCGCACGACGGTCGAATTCTGGTGCGCCCGTCCGGGACCGAGCCGCTCGTGCGCGTCATGGTCGAGGCCGGCGACGAAGCGCGCACCCGCGCGCTCGCCGAGCGGGTCGCGGAGGTGATTCGAGCGGTCGCGCCCGCCGGTTGAGGGATTCTGAAGAAAGTCGCAATTCGATCTTTACAAAAGCGTCGGGGGACGGGGAGGAGATGCCATCTCCCGGGCGCTATCCAGCCAACGTGGCCAGCGTCGTTGTCGGCGCCGGCCGCCGGTCCGGTGAAGCGTATCGCTCCACCGGGATTCGCACATACCTGCTGACAGATCACGGAGTCCGCCTTAGCACGGCGGAGCGGGGGACTTTCCAGGCAGGGGTGAACGCGCCGGTCGGCGCGCGGGCGATTCTTCCGTCCGAACCCGTCAACTAACCCCGTACGTGTGGAAGAAGGAGCAGTTTTGCATCGTTCCATCCTCACCGGGTTTTTCGCGTGCGTTCTCGCGGCCGGTCTACCGGCTTTGGCGAGCGCGCATACGACGGGTGAACACGCCGCTCCGGCCCCCGCGACGACGGTCGCGGCGAGCGCCGTCGAGGCGGCGCAACCGACTGCCGGCGCGGACCTCGCCATGTGGAACGCGGCGCCGGAGAAGCCCGAGGCGGCCCCCGCCCCGGCGCACCTGGAGCACGGCGTCTCGCGCCTGCTCCACATCCAGAAGTTCGCGGGCGGGATCGCGGCGAGAGGAGCGGCGATGGCGTCGACCCTGACGCGCAACGCCATGCGCTTTCTGGGCGTCCCGTACGCGTTCGGCGGGACGTCGGCCTACGGCTTCGACTGCTCCGGCTACGTGCAGCACGTCTTCGCGATGATGGGCCTGCACCTGCCGCGCACGGCCGACGCGCAGTACGCCGTCGCCCACAAGATCACGGGCACGCCGAAGGCCGGCGACCTCGTGTTCTTCCAGACCTACACCGACGGCGTCTCCCACGTCGGGATCTCGCTCGGCGGCGACCGGTTCGTCCACGCCTCCTCGAGCCACGGCGTCATGGTCTCCAGCCTGCACGACGCCTACTGGTCGGCCCGTTACCTCGGCGCCCGGCGCGTCGTCGAGTAGCCCGGCCCCTCTCCGTCGAAGCGTGCCGGCGTGAACGACGCCGGCACGACCGAGCTCCGCCAGCGCGCCGCGCTCGGGTACGTGGTGTGGCCGCTGGCCGTGCTGGACCTGTTTCGCGAGCCGCCGGACGCCACGGGCTGGTCCCGAATCCACACCCGACAGGCGTTCGTCTACGGCATCGCCGCCGCATTCGCATACCTCGTCCTGCTGGCGCTCCCGTTCCTGATCGTCGTCGCGATCCCGGGGATCGGCGCCGGGCCGATCGTGTGGCTCTATGCGCTCGGCATGCTCGCCGACATCGTCGGCGCGCTCGTGCTGTTCGGCTTCTCGATGAGCCTGCGCGACCGCGCGCTGCGCGGAGAGCTGTTCGCCCTGCCGCTCGTCACGCCGCTCGCCGATCGGCTGCTCGGGCGCGAGAAGGCTCGGCCCGAACGCCGTTAAACCAGACGAACGCGAACGGCTCGCGGCACGTGAGCCCACGATGGGGCGTAGCCAAGTGGTAAGGCAGCGGACTTTGACTCCGCCATGCGTTGGTTCGAATCCAGCCGCCCCAGCGTCGTGCCGCGTTCGCGAGCGCCGCGCATGAGCGGTGCGCTGCGCGCGCTGCTCGAGGCGTTCGAGCGCGGCGACCTCGACGCGGCGAAAGAATGCTTCGCCGAGAACGGGACGTACCGCGAAGCGCGGCGCGAGCCCGTGCACGGGCGCGCGGCGATCGGCGCGCTGTTCGAGCGTTGGGCCTCGTCGGGGGTCGCGTGGCGCTTCACGGTCGACGAGGTGATCGAGGCGGACGAGCGCGCGTGCGTCGTCTACCGCTTCGCGGTCGGCGGAGGCGCGGGCGAGCCGTGGCGCGAACGCGCGGGGTGCGCTCTCGTCCGCTTCGGCGAACGGAGCCTGATCGCGGAATGGCGGGAGTACGAAGGATGAACGTCAACGGCAGCACGTCGCAGCACAGCCTCCAGCAGAACACCTCGCACCAGCACGAAGACCTCTCGATCCACGTGCACACCGTCGACGGCATCAAGGTCTTCGACCTGACCGGCTCGCTCGACATCGCCACCTCGCCGACCGTCCGCGCCGCGCTGACCACCGCCTCGGAGCAGGAGCAGCAACACCGCTTCATCGTCGATCTGACGAAGGTGGAGTTCCTCGATTCGACCGGGCTCGGCGCGCTGATCGGCGCGCAGCGCCGCGCCAAGGAGTTCGGCGGCGACGTCCGGCTCATCGCGAAGGAAGGGCAGATCCTGCGCCTGCTGCGCATCACCGGGCTGCTGAAGGTCTTCGCCGTCTACCCGACGCTCGACGAAGGCGTGAAGGACGGCGAGCGGGTCGGCGACCTCTAGCGGCTCAGCCTTCGGCCGAAGGGTTCGCGTAGGGGCCCGCGGCCGCCGAACGCGAGATGGAAGCGTCGAGCAGCTCGACGACGTGCCGCACGGCGACGTGCTGGGCGCCGGCGCGGTCGAGGCCATTGCGCATCTGCAGCGCGCAGCCGGGGTTCGCGGTCGCGACGATCTCCGGCGTGACCTCGAGGATCCGGTCCACCTTGCGCCGCTGCAGGCGCTGCGCCATCCCGGGCTGCGTCATGTTGTAGATCCCCGCGCTTCCGCAGCACAGTGACGACTCGGCCATCTCGCGGACTTCGAGGGCGGGGATCGCCGCGAGGAGCCGGCGCGGCGGCTGCGTGATGCGCTGCGCGTGCGCGAGATGGCACGCGTCCTGGTAGGTGACCACCGCGTGCACCGGCCCGAGCGCGCCGGGCGGGAAGCCGAGCTCGTCGACGTACTCCAGCACGTCGCGGACGCGCGCCGAGAACGCGACGGCGCGGTCGTGCCATGCGGGATCGTCGTGGAACAGCTCGCCGTATTCCTTGAGCGCTGAGCCGCAGCCCGCCGCGTTGATCGCGTACACGTCGGCTTCGCTGTCCTCGAAGGCGACGATGTTGCGCTTCGCGAGCTCCCGCCCGAGCGGCATCTCGCCGGCGTGCACCGCGATCGCCCCGCAGCAGCCCTGTCCGCGCGGCACGACGACGTCCACGCCGGCCGCGTTGAGCACGCGCACCGTCGCCTCGTCCCAGCTCGCGAACGCGACGTGCATGATGCAGCCGGCATGCAGGAACGCGGTCGCGCGCGCCGGCCCCTTCGCCGGAAAGCGCTGATCGCGCGGGACGAAGAAGCGGTCCGACACCGCGGGCGCGACCGCCTCGACGTCCTGCAGGCCGAGCGCCCGGAGCAGCCCGGTCCGGCGAACGAGATCGCGCAGTCCGCTGCGCTGATAGAAGCGCAGCAGCCATGCCGCGAAGCGCATCGTCCCGAGATTCTCGAACAGCCGCCCGATCAGCACCGCGCGCCCGAGCCGCGCCCACCAGGAGCGCGCCGGGGACATCGCGCGCACGATCTGGGTGCGCGCCGGCTCGAGGATCCGCCCGTACTCGACGCCGGAAGGGCACACCGCCTCGCACGCGCGGCAGTCGAGGCACTCCGACATCTGGTGCACGAAGCCGGGGCTCAGCAGGTCGAGACGCTCTTCGGCGACCGCTTTGATCAGCGCGATGCGGCCGCGGGGACCGGACGTCTCGACCAGGGTTTCGACATACGTCGGACACGTCGGCAAACAGAGACCGCAGCGGACGCAGCGGTCGAAGACGTCGGACGGCGGGACGTCGGGCGCGACGAAGCCTCGGCGGGCTTCCGGTTCGATCACGATGACCCCGCGTTCGCGGGCGCGAAACGGGAGCCATGCAGGTCGACCACACTCGCGCGCGCAGCTCGGTTCTGCTGGACGGCCGCGATCGCGCCGCCGCGCGATCGATGCTCCACGCCGCCGGCTACAACGACGAGGAGCTGGCGAAGCCCCTCGTGCTCATCGCGAACACGTGGACCGACTCGATGCCGTGCAACTTCCACCTGCGGACCCTCGCCGACCACGTGAAGGCCGGCGTGCGTGCGGCGGGCGGCACGCCGATGGAGTTCAACACGATCGCGATCTCCGACGGCATCACGATGGGCACCGAAGGGATGAAGGCGTCGCTCGTGTCGCGCGAGGTCATCGCCGACTCGATGGAGCTCGCGGCGCGCGCCTACAACTTCGACGCGATGGTCGCGCTGGTCGCGTGCGACAAGACGATCCCGGCCGCCGGCATGGCGCTGCTGCGCCTCGACATCCCCGGAATCGCCGTGTACGGCGGGTCGATCGCGCCCGGGCACCTGGACGGGCGCGACCTGACGGTCGGCGACGTCTTCGAAGCGATCGGCGCGCACGCGGCGGGCCGCATCGACGACGCGGAGCTGAAGGCGATCGAGTGGGCGGCCTGCCCGGGGGCCGGCGCGTGCGGCGGCCAGTTCACCGCGAACACGATGGCGACCGCGTTCGAGTTTCTGGGCCTCTCGCCGGTGGGCAGCGCGAGCCCGGGCGCGACCGATCCGCGCAAGGAGAAGGCGGCGTACCGCGCGGGCGTGACGGTGATGGAGATGCTGCGTGCCGGCCTCACGCCCCGCAAGCTCGCGACGCGCGCGGCGTTCGAGAACGCGGTGGCCGCGGCCGCCGGCACGGGCGGATCGACGAACAGCGTCCTGCATCTGCTCGCGATGGCGCGCGAGGCGGACGTGCCGCTGACGCTGGACGACTTCGCGCGGATCTCGCAGCGCACGCCGATCGTCGCCGACCTGCGCCCCGGCGGACGCTACGTCGCACTGGACGTCGATCGCGCCGGCGGCATTCAGCTCATCGCCAGACGCATGCTCGACGGCGGGCTGATCGACGGCGACACGCTCACGCCGAGCGGCAAGACGCTGCGCGACGAGCTCGCGAGCGCGACCGAGACGCCTGGACAGCAGGTCGTCGCGACGGCGGAGCGTCCGTTCAAGCCGACGGGCGGGATCGTCGTCGTGCGCGGAAACGTCGCGCCGGACGGCGCCGTGGTGAAGATCGCCGGGCACGAGCCGACGCTGCTGCGCGGGCGCGCGCGCGTCTTCGAGTGCGAGGAGGACGCGATGCACGCGGTCGACGCGCGCACGATCGTCGCCGGCGACATCGTCGTCATCCGCTACGAGGGGCCGAAAGGCGGGCCCGGGATGCGTGAGATGCTCGGCGTGACGGCGGCGATCGTCGGCCAGGGACTCGGCGAAAGCGTCGCGCTGGTCACCGACGGCCGCTTCAGCGGAGCGACGCGCGGGCTGATGATCGGGCACGTCGCGCCGGAGGCGTTCGCCGGCGGGCCGATCGCGGTGCTCCGCGACGGCGACGCGATCACGATCGACGTGGAGGCGCGCCGCGTCGACGTCGCGCTGGGCGAGGACGAGCTGGCCGAGCGCATGCGCGCGTGGCGGCCGCGGGCGCCGCGCTACGCGAGCGGCGTCTTCGCGAAATATGCGGCGCTCGTCTCGTCGGCCTCGGAGGGCGCGATCACTCGTCCCGTCGCGTCGTGATCGCGCTCCGCTGCAGCGTCTGCTCGGCGGCGGCGCGCGATCCGGACGCGATCGCGTGCGCGGACTGCGGCGAGCTGCTCGGATTCGCGCTCGACACGGAGGCGATCGACGCGCGTGCGGTCGAGGAAAACGCGCGGCTGCGACGCGCCTCGACCGAGCCGCGGGACCGCAGCGGCGTGTGGCGCTTCCGCGAGCTGCTGCCGCCGATCGGCGAGGCGCACGTCGTGACGCTGCGCGAAGGCGACGTTCCCGTGTACGACGCGCCGCGCGGCGCGGCGTTCGCGGGCGTCGAACGCCTCGCGTACCTGCACCTCGGGATGAATCCCACGGCGTCGTTCAAGGACGCCGGGATGACGGTTGCGATCTCGCGGGCGCGCGAGCGCGGCGCGCGGATCGCGGTGTGCGCGAGCACCGGAAACACGGCCGCTTCGATGGCCGCGTACGCGGCGCGCGCCGGCATGACCGCCGTGGTGATCGCGCCGGTCGACGGGATCAGCGCCGCCAAGGTCGCGCAGACGCTGGACTACGGCGCGCACGTCGTGGCGGTCGAAGGCGATTTCGACGCCGCGCTGCGCGCGGTGCGCGCGCTCGACCCCTCGCGCGTCGCGGTGGTGAACAGCGTCAACCCGTACCGCATCGAAGGCCAGAAGACCGCCGCGTTGGTGCTGCTCGAGCAGCGCGCGTGGCGCGCGCCGGACTGGGTCTGTCTCCCGGGCGGCAACCTCGGGAACGCGAGCGCGCTCGGCAAGGGATTTCGCGAGGCGCGCGCGATCGGGCTGTCCGACGCGCTTCCGCGCCTCGCGGTGGTGCAGGCGTCCGGGGCCGCGCCGTTCGCGCACGCGTGGCGCGGCGATGCGGATCTCGTCCCAGTGCGCGCGGAGACCGACGCCACGGCGATTCGCATCGGTGCGCCGGCGTCGTGGAAGAAAGCGCGCGCCGAGGTTCGCGCGAGCGGCGGCACGGTGCTCGACGTGAGCGATCCGGAGATCGCCGAAGCGCGCGCGACGATCGGGCGCGACGGGATCGGCTGCGAGCCTGCCTCGGCGGCGGCGCTCGCCGGACTGAAACGGCTCGTCGCCGAGGGCGCCGTGAGCCCCGGCGACGACGTGATCTGCGTGCTCACGGGCCACGTCCTCAAAGACACGGCGTACGCGACGCGCTACCATGCGTCGGGCGCGCCGCAGGCGAACGCGATCGTGCGCGACACCGCGCTCGCCGCGCATCTCGACACGCTGCTCTCGCGCGCATGACGCGCTTCACCGTCTCGGCGCCGGCGTCGAGCGCGAACCTCGGCGCGGGCTTCGACGCGGTCGCGCTCGCGCTGGAGCTGCGGATGACGGCGCGCGTACGCGTTCTCCCGCCCGGCGCCGTGCCGGTGTGGTCGTACGGCGGCGAGTGCGCGCCGACGCACGACGCGATCCGCACCTGCATCGAGACGGCGGCGCGCAGGATGATCGCCGACGTGCCGCCGCTCGAAGTGGCGCTCGACAACGCGATCCCGCTGGGCGCCGGCCTCGGAAGCAGCGCCGCGGCCTACGCGCTCGGCGCGGCGATCGGCGACCGCCTGCGCGCCGCGGACCGCGATGCTTCGCGGGAGAGCGCCCTCGGACGCGATGATCGGGCGCGCGTCGTCGCGGAGCTGGAAGGGCATCCCGACAACGCGCTTGCCGCGTGGCACGGCGGCGCGATCGTCGCGGCGCTCGGCGACGACGGGCTCACCTACGCGCGCTTCGCCCCGCCCGAGCTCGATGCGGTCGTCGCCGTGCCCGAGCTGACGCTCGCGACGGCGGATGCCCGCGCGCTCATGCCGGAGACGTACACGCGCGAGGACGCGGTCCACAACGTGCAGCGCGCCGCGCTGCTCGGCGCGGCGCTGGCGTCCGGACGCGTCGACCTGCTGCGCGCCGCCGTCCGCGACCGGCTCCATCAGCCGTACCGCGCGGAGGCCGTGCCGGGGCTCGAGGAGATGCTCGCGCTCGACGACCCGGAGCTCGTCGCGGTCGCGCTGTCCGGCGCGGGACCGTCGGTCCTCGCGCTCGTGCGCGCCGGCGCCGGGGGCGCCCACCGCCGCATCGGCGCGGCGCTCGAAGCGATCTTCCGGCGCCACGGGATACGGAGCCGCATCCTCACGCCGGCGCTCGCGTCGCACGGCGTGACGATCGCTTCCGCGAGAACGTGACGCGGATCGCGGGTACCGTTGAACGACGCGGGCTTCAGCGAGCGAGCTGGAGGGGCGGCCTGCGAGCATGAGAAGGAGCACCGCGATGATCAGCGTCAGCGTCGGTTCGCCGGCCGGCATGTGCACCGTCGCGCACCCCGCGTTCTACCGCTACGTTCTCCGGCTGGCCGAAGCGCCGCTCAGCACCAGCCCCGCCGACCGCGCCCAGCTCGACGTCCTCGCCAACATCCCGCACGCCTACGCCGAGGAGGAAGAGTCCTCGGGCGACGGCTGGCGCATCGTCCCCGCCGCGTCCTACGAAGACTGGCCGGTCCTCGAAGCGACGCCGCAGCGGCTCCGCGCGGCGTTCCAGACCGCGCGCCGCGTCCTGTGGAGGAACGCCGGCTCCGTCGGGATCAGCGCGGGCGACATCGTCGCCGTCGACCACGAGATCGAGTCGGTCCTCGGCGTGCTGCGGCAGGCCGAAGCGCGCGGCTACAGCGTCAACGTCAGCTACGTGAGCTGACGCGCGACGCGCCGCGGGCCCGTACCGGCGGGCCGCGATCGCGCGCTATTGGCGCTGGTTGAAGAGCGAGCCGAGCACGCCGCCGATGTTGCTCTGGCCGCCTTCGCGCTGCGCGCCCTCGGCTTGCGGCTCGTGGTAGGTCATCGACTGCAGTCCCAGACGCCCCGGTCCGGTGAAGCGGTTCAGCACCAGCGATGCGCCGCCGACGAACGCGCCGAGCGCGCCCATCAGTCCGCCGCCGCCGCCCGACTGCAGCACCGAAACGGTGTCCATCGAGACGCTCGCGTCTTTCCAGAGCCACGCCCCCGGCTCGACGTCGAGCTGCTCGCCGGGCCCGAGCGTCTTCTCGAAGACGTTACCGTAGCCGTGCAGCAGCAGCAGCCCGTGATCGTCGGTCGGCGTGAACCGGTCGACGAACAGCCCGGTGCGCGAGAAGAACACGTTCGCGAGTCCCTGCTGCCAGTAGAAGTCGTACGCGACGTTGTCGGTCGCGAGCAAGAACTGATGCTCGCGCACGTCGACGACTTCGCCGCGATGCAGATGCAGCGCCACGATCTGTCCCGGCGCCTCGCGCGAGAACGCGATGTTGCCCGGACCTTGCGCCGTCGAGATGAAGATCTGCAGCCCCGCGAAGAACCGCTTTCCGGCGTTGCGCAGGTTCATGAACCCGAGCCGGACCTGCGGCGACTTCCAGAGCAGGATGTGATGCTCGAAGTAAATGCCGGTGCGCCCGCCGAGCTCGACGTCCGCGACGGGCACGAGCTCCCCTTCGATGATGAAGCTCGCGTCGCCGACGCGCATCGGCTCCTGCGGATTGTCGCCTTCGGCAACCGGCTCGGTGTACGTGCCGACCGCGATCGGCTGCGGCGCCGGCGCACCGCAGCTCGGACAGAAACGCGCGCCGTCCGGAACGACGCTCTGGCAGCTCGGGCAGGTCATGGCGCCGAGCGTTCGATAGCGTCCGTTTCGAAGCCTGGGTCGGCTGGCCGATCAGGCGGCGTTCAGGCTCGTCTCCGGGGCGGCAGCGCTCGCGCGGCTGACGCGCCGGCCGACTCCGATCATCCCGATACCGCCGGCGACGAAGATGCAGGACAGCGCGACGAGCTCTTCGGGGGAAAGCGCGATCGCCTCGCGCTCGGCGCGCACGGCGAAGCTCGGCGTCGTCGTGGCATGCCCGTGCGGGCCGATGGTCGCGACCGACAGGGTCCACGTTCCGGCCGTCGCGAGCGGCACGGGCCCGGTCCACGCGCCGTCGGCCGCGCGCTGGAGTTGGAAGCGCTGATTGCCGCCGAGCGGATCGACCGCCAGCACCGCGGCCGCCGTAGCCGTCGGTGCGATCACGCGCACCGCGACCGGGGTCGCCGTGTCGTACGTCGCGAGGTTGCGGACGTGCGAGCCCGCCTCGGTCATGTCGACGACGAGCGGCTGCGATGCCGCGCCGGCGCGCGTCGCCGCGACGCCGAGCGCCGCGACCAGGGCCAGCACAACCACCGAAACCGCGCGAAGCATGTCGGCGGACTGTACCCGCTTTCGCTGAGAATTTCGGGTAGGATCGCGCCGTGGAACGCGAAGGCATCGACGAGCGCCCCGCCGCGAGCGAAGAAGCGCTCGGTTCCGACGACGAGGAGTTCGCCTCGGTCGACGACGTCGGCGCCGAGCCCGCGGAGAATCCGCAGCTCGACGACGTCTGACGGACCGCGGGCCTCGACCGCGGCGAGGAGCGGACGAAGAACGCGAGGGCGCTTCGCCGGCGTCAGCGCGGGGCGGTCTTGAACATCTCGCGCAGCGCGTTGTCGCGCACGTTCTCGAGGCGCGTATAGGTGGAAATCATCCGGTCGTCTTTCCAGCCGCCTTGCTCGCGGATGAGCGAGCGGCGCACGCCTGCGGCGTCCGCGGACGTGACGAAGCCGCGGCGCGCGGAGTGCGCGGCGAAGCGCGCGGGATCCAGGCCGATGGCCGCGACGACGCGTTTCACCGCGCGCGCGACGTCGCCGCCGTCGAGCGCATTCTCGGTGAGCTTGCGGTGTTCGGCATGCGGCGTCAGCGTGAACGTGCGGAAGAGCGGGCCTTCGCGCACACCGCTCGCGTCGAGCCAGGCGCGCACGGCGCGATACGCGCAAAGGCTGTCGCCGCCGGGCAGCTCCGTGACGATCACGTACCGCCCGATTCCCTCCTGATCGGTCTTGCTGCGCGGGACGAAGATCTCGAGATAGCGCGTGCCGTCGATGTCGTCGGTGCGAAAGCGGACGTCCTCGACGCGCATCGCCGCGATGTTCGAGCGGCGCAGCGCGGAGCACCACGCGAGCGCGACGATCGCGCGGTCGCGCAGATCGCGCAGATCGTTCAGCGGAAAGTTCGCGAGCGCGCGCGAGGCGTCTTCGCGCACGAGCGCTTCGCGCTTTTGCCGCGCGGTGTCGTGCTGCCGACGCAGCCCGCGGATCTCGCGGCGCAGCATCGCCTCTTTGAGCGGAGACGGCAGCCCCGCCAATTCGTGCGCGTACTGGATTGCGGCGAGCCGTCCGAGGATCGTCGACTTCGCGAGACGCTTCACGCGCAAGTGGCCGATGTACAAGCCGACGAGCGGCGCCGGCGCGGGAAGCGCCGCGTACTCGGCGTGATGCTCCGCGACCCAGCCCGCGAACTGCGCCCAGTCGCGAGCGTAATGGCGCAAGGTGCTCTGCGCGCGATCGGCCTCCATGAGCCGGCGCGCCTCGGCTACCGCGTTGTCATACGAGTCACCGCCCGCGCCGTACCGCGGCCAGGAGGAGAAGGCGCCGTGCGGACCCCTCTCGGCCGCTCCGAGGTGCGATCCGTAGCGCGGGACCAGCGAGGACACGCTCATCGTGTTCCCGCTTTTGCAAGGGAGCCCTTGTTTTCTTCCAGCGAACGGCGTATGATTTGAATGTCGGCCAACGCGAGGCCGAAGCGCGCCCGTGCGTGCTGCAAGAAGAGCGTGCGCTTCTCGCTGTGCCCCGCAGGAGAAGAAGAGGCTGCGTTGACCGCAAGGCCCGCCGGCGGATCCCTGCCAAACAGACGCTTTTCCTCCGGTCTCAGGTCGGAGGTCACCGCGTTTCGGGGCGCGCTCGATGGCCGTTTACGACACTGATATCGAAGGTCCGAAGCTGGATTGGCGCGTCGCGGACGCGCTGCAGGTGTTCGTCATGATGGCGAATGCCGACGGCGTCGTGACGTCGTTCAACAAGCCGTGGCACGCCTATACGGGGCAGCCGGAGTTCGACGTCGACGCCGACCGCCGGTGGCTCGAGTACATGCATCCCGACGATCGCGAACGTGTGATGAGCGACTGGGCTGGAGCCGTCGCGGCCGGTCAGCGCGTCGTGGACATGGAGTATCGCCTGCGCGAAGCGGCGACCGGGAATCATCGCTGGTTTCGGGCGCGCGCGACGGCGCTGTGCGCCGCGGACGGGACGATCGAGCGTTGGGTCGGCGTCGCCATCGACGTCGACGACGAACACCGCGCACATGCGAAGCTGGAGACGCTCTACGCCGGCGTGCGTGCCGTCGCCTCGAGCATGCAGCGCGCTTCGCTCCCGTCCGAGTTGCCCTCCGCACGCGGCGTCGAATTCGCCGCGCTCTATCTGCCGAGCGTTCGCACGATGACGATCGGCGGCGACTGGTACGACGCGTTCGAGCTCGACGACGGATCGCTCGCGATCTCGATCGGCGACGTGCAAGGACACGGCGTCGAGGCTGCCGTGCTCATGGGCAAGATCCGCTACAGCCTCCGAACGATCGCGCTTCGCGCGGCGACCCTGCACAGCGGCGGGCCGGCATCGATGCTCCGAAGCGCGGAAGCCGCTCTGCTGAGCGAGCATCGGGAGGCGATGGCAACCGCGTTCTTTGCGATCGTGGACCCGGCGCGCACGACGATCACGTACGCGAGCGCCGGCCACCCGCCGCCGTTGTTCCTGTCTCGGGACGGCGGATCGGCATGGGCTGAGCTGGGCGATCCGCCGCTGGGCTGTCGCTTGGGCGACTTCCCGCGCCGCGACCACGCGATGCCGTTGCGCGACGTCGCGCGTACCATTTTCTATACGGACGGGTTGATCGAAGCCGAGCGCGACATCGTCCGCGATCTCGACGTGCTGCGCCAAACCGCCGAGCGGCTGCGCGACCGCAGCCTCACGCACGTTCCCGAAGCGCTCGTCGAGCGTCTCCACGCCTCCGTCGCCAACGACGACGTCGCGGTCCTCGTCGTGGACTTTGCCGGCACCGGCGCGGACCGGTCCGCCGGGGACCGCTAGCGGCAACCGGGCTCGAAGGCCGGTCGCTTCGGCGGAGGATCTTCCGGCCTGCCCGTGTCTGGAAATTGCATGCCTACGGTGCTCGGGTTGTCGAGTAGTGGCATCTGCGTTGCGGAGCTCTGCGTCGGCACGCTGGCCGTCGCGATCACGAACGCACCCGCGATCGCGAGCAGCACGTACCGAATCGGCTTGCGTCCGCGGCGGTGCGTCTCGATCACGCCGGCAGCGCGCAATTCCCGCGTCAAATTGCCGATTTGGTCCTCGGTCACACCCATGCGCGCGGCGAGGTCTCGAGACGGAATCGACACCTCCCCGGATTCGAGCGCGCCCGCGTTGAGCAGCATCTGGTAGAGCAGCCGCGAGGACGGCGACAACCTCGGGTCGTTGATGACGCCGAGCGGTGCCGATATTTTGGCACGGCGAACAGGCGTTTGCGCTGCGGCTGCGGAAGTGCTCAAGTGACGCTCCTCGTGATGGTGGGGCGCCGGGTCGGTCGCGCGAACGCTCCCAACTCCTTCGGCCCCGAGGGGATCCTTGGGGCCGAAGCATTTTGCGGGTCGAACCGAGTCCCCTTTTGACACGGACTTAACTTAGACTCGAAGGGGCGCGCCAGCCGCGCGTCGCAGCGCCCGCACCCCGGGACCAGGATGGACCCGGGAAGCTCGTCGAGGCCAAGGAGGGCACGATGTTCGAGCAGATCGCGGCGCGTCTGATGGGGCGCCTCGGTGGCGTTTTCGGCGACGACGCTTTGAGCGACGCCGCGTTCGACGT